>Ga0247727_10002644_pt1 | contig 40623 bp, 36 predicted proteins | sample WisWelCaveWW1625_FD_202498 | JGI IMG/M metagenome (GOLD analysis project Ga0247727, IMG submission 202498) | Biofilm microbial communities from Wishing Well Cave, Virginia, United States - WW16-25 | ecosystem: Environmental > Aquatic > Deep subsurface > Groundwater > Cave microbial mat | place... | reverse complement strand
CTATCTCAACATGGACGACCTGAAGGAGCTCAAGAAGATCGAACTGCGAAAGGCCGCCTAACCCCCATGTCCATCAGCCCCATCCGCCCCAATTTGCAGAACTTGACGCACACGACCTATGAATGCTCTGACATGAACGAATCACCTCGGCTTGGGATGAACAAGGCCGAGCGTGTCACGACGTAATAATGCGCAGCAAAATCGCCGGTCCCGGCGATTTTGCGAGAGAGATCAAAGCTCTCGCCGATCTCCTTCAGATTATTTGGAACTGGTGATTAATCGACGTGCTGAAAGAAGATTCGCGCGCCATCTTCACTGCCGCGTCCAAGGCACAGGCGATCGCGGATTGGATGCATGCGCAGCAATTTGCAGACTCGCCTCGGGCCTAGCCGGTGGCGAGCGCGTACCAAACGCCGCGTCCAGCGCCGTGGCGCTTCAAATGGCCGCCCTCGGTAAGCGCCTTCACATGATCCTTGATCGTGTTGCGGCTGGCGCCGGCAGCTTCCGCAGCTTCCGCCACCGTCACGCGGCCGCGCTCGCGGGCCAGCTCAAGGATGTGCACCGATAGCTCGGGCAGATCGCCAAGGATGAGCCGCTCGCGCTCGATCTTCTTCTCCAGGCGCCGCTTTTGTTGCTGCAGCGCGCGCAGGAAGAAATCGAGCCAAGGCGACCAGTCGGGCGCTGCGGTGCGGATCGTGGCCTGCGTGCGGCGAAGGGCGAGGTAATAGCTCTCCTTGTTCTGCTCGATGACGCTCTCCAATGAGCTAAAGGGCGCATAGGCATAGCCGGCGCGCAACAGCATGAGTGTGGTCAGCACGCGTGACAGCCGGCCGTTGCCGTCCTGGAAGGGGTGGATTTCCAGGAACACCACGATGAAGATCGCAATCACGAGCAGCGGATGCAGCCCGCCGTCTTTTTCGCGCCCGCGCAGCCAGTCCGTCAGCTCGGCCATGCGCCGGGGCGTGTCGAAGGGCGTGGCGGTGGCGAACACCACGCCCAGACTTTTCCCCTCCTCGTCGAACGCCTCGACATGGTTGGGAACAGCCTTGTAAGCGCCGCGATGGCGCTCATCCTTGGTGGAGTGCTTCAGCAGGTCGCGATGCAGCTGCTTGATGTGGTTCTCGGTCGGCGGGATGGCGTCGCAATGCGCGAACACCGTCTCCATGACATCGGCATAGCCGGCGACCTCCTGTTCATCGCGGGTTGCGACGGCGCCGATGCGGAGATTGGAGAGGAGCCGCTCGACCTCCCGGTCGCTGAGCTTGGCCCCCTCGATCCGGGTCGATGAGCCGATGCTTTCGATGGTCGCGACCCGGCGCAGGCCGGCTAGGCGCTCCGGCGCGATCCGCCCGATCGCCCGCCAGGCGCCCTTGAACTCATCGATTTCCGCGATCAAGGACAGCGTCTCCGGGGTGATGCGGAGCGTGTCGAGGTTCAGGCCGCCATCCGATGTTTCATCCGATACCATCCAATTAGGCTATGCCCGATTCCACCATTTGTCTATTTGCCTATCCAATTCCATCCGATCATCAGCGCGGCTGCCCGTTTGATCCGTAACGGCTGTCCGAGAACCAAGGCGCTTTTTTTTGACCGGTTTTGGTCGGATAGGCGAGTGTGCCCAGGTATAGGGCGAGTTCCGCTTCAGTCTCGGCCAGCGCCAACAGCGTCTCTCTCTAGTGGCCAAACTTAGCCTTAGGGGGGCTGTCGGGCGGCTAAGGGAGCCAGGGTCTCGCGGCGTTCACAGGGAGTTGGTTTGACATGCTTCAGGAGTTGACGGGCAGAACAGAGATTGTTGCGGCCATCATCGGCGGCGCATTTGCGATCATCGCGTCGATCATTACGGCTTGGCATTCAAACAGAACGGCCAGCGTTCGGGTTGAAGCTGTCGATGGGTCGTTCGTCAGATTTGGGCACCGCGAACTCATGGAAACAGTTTCTGCGCTCGGCAAGAAGCGTTATGCCAACGACATCTACGCCCTAACCCTGAAAGACGTCGTCGAGAACGCTCTTGGTCTGTTCATTGGGGGTGAGTCGTACGCCGACGAAACGAGGTTCGTCCCCCTCATTGCTGCATTTGTTCGACCGAGCGCCGTGCCCTTGCAGGAATCTGGTTACCTGGAGAGTGGACCAGCCGCTGAGTCAATTAAAGCGTTGATGGCGCAGATTAGAGCCGATCTGCTCTCTCTCAACATAGTAAATGAAAGTCTCGAAATTGAGCGCCAAGGTGGTGGCCATCAGAAAACCTACATGCGCAGAACACTAACAAACTTGGGCAAGGCTGTCGCGCGAAAGCTAATGGCACAAAAATGATGCGCAGTGGTCCCGTGATGCCGGAGCCGATCTGTTGCACAAAGACCGAGGCCGTCATGGCGGTCACACTTGTGGCAACGCCCATCAGAGCAGCACCACGCCCATGACGTGGGAAAGACTACGCTGGCGCACGCCGTCGCCGACGCCGCGCCGGGACTCTATCAAAACCTAAATGTCGGAGATCAATTGCTGTTGGAGCCGCAAGCGCGCATTGGCACGATTTGCATTGCGCCAGGCCCCTACACGCCGGCAGGAGAAACTGAGTACCGCATACACTCACGCGCAACGTTTTGGATTCCCACAAAGGCTCAATGGCGGACCTTCGGTGTCGAATTCGAAGGCTATAGCCCGCAGAGCGCAAACGAAGCCACGCGCATTGCGCGCGCCACTCTTCCCGCATCCGTTCGGCGGACCCTTGTGATTGAATATGCACCTGCTCCGCTTCCGGAGCCCCCAGAGGCAATACTAGCGCAGCTAATTTGGTGCGCGACTTCAGGTCTTCGTTGAGCCGTTGAGCCATGGTGAAGCAGCCACATCAGCCCGCCTCGCTGGCAGCGAAGCGGTCAATATAATCCACGTCGCGCGTGGCCGAATTGAACGGAATGGAGTGAAGGCCACGGCGGAACCGCCGCAAACTCGCATGTCGGCTGCACGAGCTGGACGCCCGAGTGCGATTTCTCCGCAATCGACGGTTTCCTCGACACCTTCATCCGCTACATCGATTCCGGATTTGGGCTGGTCGCGGGCGATGTCACTTCGCTCGCCGCCATCCTGATCGTCATCGACGTGACGCTGGCGGTTCTGTTCTGGGCCTGGGGCCAGAACACCGACATCATTCAGAGCCTGATCAAGAAGACGCTTTATGTCGGCGCCTTCGCCTTCATCCTGGGCAATTTCGCCATGCTCTCGAACGTGATCTTTGAGAGCTTCGCGCGCTTGGGCCTGCAAGCCTCCGCCGCAAGCTTCGGCGCGGGAGACCTCTTGCGCCCGGGACTGGTCGCCGCCGAGGGGATGGCCGCGTCGGCGCCGATCTTCGATCATATCGGCGAGATCGCGCCGGGGCCGGTCGAGTTCTTCGGCAACCTGGCCGAGATCATCTTGTTGCTGGCGGCGGGCATCATCGTCATCGGCGCTTTCTTCGTGCTCTCGATCCAGCTGTTCGTGCTGATCGTCGAATTCAAGCTGACGACGCTCGCCGGCTTCGTGCTGGTCCCCTTCGCCTTCTGGCGCCAGACCACGTTTCTGGCCGAGCGCGTGCTCGGCAATGTCATGGCCTCCGGAATCAAAGTGCTGGTGATCGCGGTCGTCATCGGTATCGGCTCGACCATGTTCGCCACCATGCGCGAGGCGTTGCCAGCGGAGGACATGACCATCGAACAGGCGTTCTCGGTGGTGCTGGGTGCGCTGACCTTGATGGGCCTTGCGGTGTTCTGCCCTCGCATCGCGGCGGGACTTGTCTCCGGCGCGCCGCAACTCTCCGCCGGCGCGGCGGTGGGCACGACGCTTGGCGTCGGCGCCGCCGGCATGGCGACGGCGATGGCCGCGGGCGGCGCGGCGCGCGCCGCTTTTGCCACCACGGAAGCGGGGGCGAGCGCGGCCGGCGCGGTAGCGACCGCCTCGCGCCTGGGCGCGCTGCGCACCGGCATGACCGGCCCTGCTGCGGCGCCGATCAATGCGGCGGTGGGTTTAGGCGCGGCGGCCGTTGGCGGCATGCGCGATCTCGGCGCCCGCGTTGCCGGACATTTCCGCTCCCGTGCGCAGGCCGGTGGACAGGCCGCGTTCGCTGCATCGGGCGGATCATCGACGGCTGCGAACGCGGCCAACGACACGGCCTCACCGCAACCGAGCTGGGCCAAAAACTTCCGCAGCGCGCAAGCGTTGCGTGAAGGCGCGCTGATCGCGGCGCACACGATTCAGTCGGGCGACGGCGGCGGCGCCTCCGAAGGTCCCAATTTGAAAGAGAGGGAGTAGATCATGTTGACCCGTGCGCGCGACACGCGGCTTGGACGAACGCCGGAAGCGGAAACGCCCTACCGCAAGGCGCAAGAGCTTTGGGACCGGCGCATGGGCTCGGCGCTGTCGCAGGCGCGCACCTGGCGGACGACGGCGTTCGGCGCGCTGGGGTTGGCCGGCTTGCTCGCTGGCGCAACCATCGCGCTGTCGCTGCGCCCCGCTGCCGTGCCGTTCGTGATCGAAGCCAGCCAAACCGGAGAAGCGCGTCTGGTCGGGCCCGCGACCGGCGCCTATCAGCCCAACGATGCGCAGATTGCCTATCATCTGGCGCGCTTCGTCGAGCTGGTGCGGAGCCTGCCGTCAGATCAAGTGATCGTGCGTCAGAATTGGCTGCGCGCCTATGATTGGACCACGCAAAGCGGGGCTCAGGCCCTCAACGCCATGGGCGTTGAACGCGATCCCATACGCGAAGTGGGGCGCGTCACCATTGCGGTCGAGATGCTGTCGGTGGTGCGCGCCAGCCCGGATAGCTTCCAATTGCGCTGGCGCGAGAAGACTTACGCCAGCGGCGTTCTGACCAGCGCCGAACGCTATTCCGGCGTCGCAACCATCGTCCTCGATGAGCCGACCACGCCCGACAACCTTCAGCGCAATCCGCTCGGGCTTTATGTTCACGCCTTCACTTGGTCACGGGATCTGCAACAATGAAACACTCCTTTATGCTTGGCGCGGGATTGGCCGCGCTGCTCCTGGCCGGGCCCGCGGAAGCGCAAAACCGTCGGGCTCGATCCGAAATCGGCGACGCCAACGCGGCGGCCTTGCAAGGCGCGCGCGAGGCCTCGCTGGTCGGCGCGCTGCACGAATTCGCGTTCCAAGCCGGCGCGCTCTATGCGGTGCAAACCTCGCCGCAGCGGATCACCGACATCGCGCTTGAGCCTGGCGAAAATCTCATGTCCGTCTCCGCCGGCGACACCACGCGCTGGATCGTCGGCGATGCGCGCTCAGGCGTCGGGCGCTCCAGCCAAGCCCACGTATTGGTGAAGCCGAACACGGCAAGTCTCTCGACCAATCTCATCATCATGACCGACCGGCGCGTCTATCATGTCGAATTGCGTAGCGTCACCGGCCCGGCGATGGCGGCGGTGTCGTGGCGCTATCCCGACGATTTGACCCTCAACGGCATTGGCGGACCCATTGCTATCAACCTCGCGCGGTTGCGTGGCGGTGCGCTGCCTGTCGATGCGAACGATACGTTTGCTGACGATCTCTCTGCTGGCGGACCCCGGCCAGGCGACGGGGATTACGATTCCAACCGCGATTTCCCGGATGAACGCGCCGAAATCGCGCAAGCTCTAAACGCCGAACCACCTCCGCCGCTTTCGATCCGCACCAAGGGCCCAGGCCCGCGCGGTCTCAACAAGCCGGCGATCATCGGCCTCGTCGGCGGCGCAACGACCTTGGTGCTGGTGCTTGCCGCGTCGGGATTGAGTTCACGCCCTGGCGGAGCGGCGAGTGAAGCGCGCCCCTTGATGTCCGATCCGGCGCGCCAGGAAATGGCGCAAAACCGCGTGCGCGATCTGCCTCGCACCTACGATGAAGCTGCCACCTTCGCGCGCGCCAATGGCGGCACCGAGGAATTTCCAGAGCTTGGCGATCCCATGGCCGGCGACATCGCCGCGTTTGCGCCAGGGGAAACCGGGTACAATGCCGCGAACCTCGGGGCGCCATACGAATTGGATCAAAGCTATGCGCAGAGCGGCGTGCCGCCTGCTGGCGCGCAAGTGTCGGAAGTCGATACAGCGCGGCGGTCTGGCTTGTTTTTCTCATTGCGCGAACGCGGCGAGCAGGCGGCGAGCGAACGCGGTGTCGATACAGCCGATTCGCCTGCCCGCGATCAAATGACCTCGCCGCATCGATTGACGCCGCCGATATCGAGACGCTCCCTGCATCCTGGCGCGATCATTCCCGCCAGTCTAATCACCGCGATCAATTCAGAAGCGCCCGGCGCCGTGGTCGCGCAAGTGACCCAAGGCGTATATGACACCGCCACCGGCGATCGGCTGTTGATCCCACAAGGTGCCCGCCTAATCGGCGCCTATCGCGCTGCGACGGCGCATGGCCAGCGCCGCATCACCATCATCTGGTCACGCCTCGTCATGCCGGATGGCCGCCAGATCGTGCTCGATGAAGCCGCGGTGGATGCCGCGGGCGATGCCGCTGGCGCCGCCGGAGTCACCGGCGATATCGATAATCATTGGGGCGAGGTGTTCGGCGCGGCCGCGCTCGGCACATTGATCAATGTCGGCGCGGCCGCGACTGAGGGTCGTAATTCGATCAGTGTCACCTCTGGCGGTTTCGGTGTGAACTCCGGCGACGATCCGGCGGAAGAAGCAGCGCGCGAAGGCGTCCAACGCGCGGCGAGCGCGGTTTCGGGGCGGGTGGTGGAGCGTGGGCTGGCGGTGCCACCGACAATCCGGATCGACGCTGGCGCGCGCATCTCCGCCATGGTCACGCGGGAGCTGGACCTATGATCGGAACAACTGAGCTTTCTGGCCCGACGCCTGCGAAAGGGGACAAGCGCGGGATTGGGAGTTACAGCAGCTCTCGCACCAGCGACTCCCAGTCGATACTTGCGACCGGCGCTGGTTGATTTAAGCGTCCCTCTCGCAAAACACAGATTTCGTCGCAAAACGCCTGCGCAAATCCCAGGTTGTGCGTAACAAAGATGGCCGAACACCCCCTTTCACGAACATCGCTTCGCAATTGTTCTCCAACCAGGGTGACATTCGTCGCGTCAAGAGCGCCAGTCGGTTCATCAAGCAGATAGAGCGCCGGCTCGACCGCCATCGCACGCGCGATTGCAGCACGTTGCAGCTGTCCTCCGCTGACCTCCCAAGGCTGTGAGTTAGCGAGCTCCCCCACACCCAAGCGGGTGAGCGCCTTTCTTGCTGTCGCGACAGCTTCTGCCTTGGCGGCCTTCCGCACTTCGACGAGCGGTAAGGCAATGTTTTCTAGCAAACTGGCAAACGGAAACAGGATCGAACCTTGCGGAACGTATCCGAGACGTGTGCGAACCGCGCGCTCGTCCTCTTCCTCCATAGCACGAGGCCCACCACCTTGAAGCGACACTGCTCCGTCAGTGAAATCCACGCGGTGCGAGGCATCAGCGAAATAGGCCACCGACCCACTGCTTGGACGCAGCAGCAGAAGTATACACTTCAACAACGTTGTTTTACCGGAACCGCTTCCGCCCACGATCGCCAAGATGCGGCCCGGACCTAGCGTAAGCGAGAGGTCGCGCAAGACCGGAGTGGGGCCATACGCGAAGCTCAGGCGGTCAATTGAGAGTACAGGAGCGTTCATTTCACCAGACCGGCGGAGCGCTTAAGGCGCCACTCGAGTGCGCGCACAACGAAAGTAGCCGGGAAAATTAGCACCAAATATATCGCCGCGACGACGATCCAGACTTCCAGGCTTCTGGAAGTCTCAACTATTACCGATTGCGCCACATAGACGGTTTCTCGCACACTGATGACAGACGCCAAAGACGTCAGCTTTATAGTCTCGATGTATAAATAGCTAAGTGGCGGCAGGAGTTCGCGAATTGCGATTGGCGCCACTACCTTCCGAAGCACTTGACGGTCCGATAATCCGATCGCCTTCCCAACTTCAACAAAATCACGCGGCGTGTTGAGAATTGCAGCCCGGGTCAAGTCCGCGATAAACGCGGCTATGTTAAATCCGACGGAAAAGACAAACGTCCAAAACGCGGGCATCGAGACGCCAATGACATCTCGAGTGTAAAAGTAATACCCGAACAACACCAAGACGAGGGGCGGAAGGCTGCGAAGGACATCGAGTATGGGAGTTGTGAAGGTTCGAAGCGGTGCGCTCCTGGCCAACCCAACGCCCCAAGTCACGCCAAGCGCAGTTGAGAATGCGATTGTGGCAATCGATAGCGCGACCGTAAAGACGAGCCCGCTTTGAAACGCATCAAAGTAGGCAGTTATTCGCCCAAAGTTCCAATCGTACGAAAACATCGGGGCTTACTGTGGTGGCGCGCGAAAATTGTCCGTCACGCCGTGACGCTTGGCGATGTCGCTCAGCACTCCCGTAGACCTCAGGTTTCTGAGCGAAACGGTCAGGAAATCAGCACCCGTCAAATCACCATATCGGACTGCAAAACCAGCGGGCACATATGCCGGCGGATCACTATCCCACAGTATCTTCAGATCGCGCGAATTAGCGCTCACGAAGCGCCGCGCGTCCTCAAGGTTCACGATTGCAATGTCGGCGCGCCCAGTAAGCACTGCATTGATTGGCGCGGCTGTATCGGACGCGGATGGGATCGAAAGAATGTTCGCCCTCGGCGCTCGCGCACGAACGAACGTCTCTTCTGCAAAACCTTGCCCAACCGCCACACGAATGGATGGGTCGTTGATCTGGTCAAATCGCGTGAACCTATTCTCCTGACCGCGGACCACACCGATACCAATGGCGAAGTAGGCGTATGGCTCCGTAAATGTTAACTCGCGTCCCCTTGCGGGCGTCTGGAATATCGCGTCCGCTAAAACGTCAAACTCCCCTCTCTGAAGGTCGGCGTTCATCGTGTTCCAATTGAACCGCGTCCATTCGACCTCAACGCCGAGCTGGCGTCCGATTTCATTGATGATATCGACGCTTACACCTGAGACCTCGTGGGTCGTGGGATCCTCCTGGGTATAGGGTGGGAAGACACCGTATCCGACGCGAAGTTTGCCAGTTCTGTCGATGCTCTCGATAAGTCCGGGTTGCGCGGCAACGCCGCCCGGGGTGGGGAGGCCCGCCCTGCCGCCGAAGGCTCCATAAAGCGAGACCAACAATGCAACGACAGCGACAATCCATAGTGTGATATTCTGGTCGCGCGACGCTTTGGTTCCGTTGGTCATGCTTCTACCTTCCGGCCTTGTCTCTGTTGCACAAAATCCAGATCAACGCGAACACCGATTTCGCTCAACTCGTGCAACGTTTCTGCCCACGACCGGCGAGCATCCTCGTCACCCCTGTGCACCATTTCCAAAAGCGCCGCATGTACCGTGGCCTTCCAGTCAGGATCGCCCAACGGCACGCCGATCCCAACGGACACCGGCAAAGAATAATGCACCAGTTGAGTCTTCAGTCGAGTTGGATTGCCGCCACTTTGCTTCCAGAGCGCCAACAGATCGTTAGCAATGACGGTGTCACAGAAAGCGACCGTCCCTTTGAGCTTCGCATCGTCGCGGAAGGATTCAACGCACAGCTCGTTATTTTTCACTTCTTGGACATCATCGTCAGCAACCACGCCAAGATTGGCAAGCCCCTGAAGCATGTTGTTGCTCACTGTTCCGACAACCGCATAAATCTTCCAGGGGTCGGGTCTATCTACCTTCTCTCGTTCGGGAACAACGGCCATGTCCTGCAGTGTCCGTTCGAAGGAATCGTAAGGCCAGATCAAAGCGCTGGCGCGCGCATCGCGATCTAGCTTCGCGCAATCCCGCTTGATCGCTTCACTGATCAGATCGATGCGTGAATTCTCTGCGCGATACACGAGTGTAAAGGTGCTAAGGTCGCCTATCCGCACAATGTCGTACCGTCCAACACGCATAGGGTCGCGGTAGAGAAACTCAAAGCACAAATCCAAAGCTTGGCTCGGCGCACGACGATGGACATCAGGGGCAAGAATTCTGTCGAATATCCTGTCCCATGTTTCCCGCTCCGGCCACTTCTGAAATTTCGGAGCGATTGCCTTCGAATCGGGGTGCGTTCGCGCAATCCCGCCGACAATGCAGCTCACGACGTTATGCATCCAGGGTCGATCATATTCCTCCATGCGCGCAATGCCGGCGGCAGAACTCATCGACTTGCCCGGGACGTAACGGAGTTGTTCTCTAGCAACAATTCGATGCAGCACTTTCTCGAATGAAGCGGGAGGCGCCTTGGCTATCGTGAGTCGCTGGATTTGAGCGTTCGCGTTCTCGACCCAATCCAACACCTCTTGATAGGCTTCCCGGGTGCGCCAGACGCCGAGCAGGATGCGAGTTGTCCCGCCTTTGTCATCAACATCGACGTAGATATTGAATGCCTCGCCTGCCTTATCGAGAGGGTAGAGGCCAAACCTGCGAATCCGGTCTTTTGCAATCGGCGATTCAAGGCCCGGAAAGGCGCGCTCGGATAACACAAGATTTCCCGAACTGCGCTCTAGAACACACGAAGATGCTGCATCCGCTCGATCGATGAACGCACCACGATCCGCGAAACCGACGCGTTGAATGGTTCCCTCGGCACCGGGCTCGGGCTTGAGCGATTGGAGACCGAGCGCCGTCGCCTGGACCAAGAGGTGTGGACCCTCGTATCTCTTCTCAATCAGGCCGGCACTTTCCATCAAGCCAAGGCGCCGACTTAAATTTGCAGGCTCAAGTCCCGTCTGCTTGCGCAACAATTCAGCCGCGAAGTCTCCACCAGGCTTGCCACCGAGCAGCGCCAAAATGTCGGTCACATGCTTCTTTCGGAGCACCTCTTCCAACCAACCGCCATCTACCTCGTCCACCGCGTCATTGATCAGCGCTTCATAGCAAATGAGCCGTGATGCCAGTGATGGACTACGCGCCCGTACGATGCTCGCGGCGACATTCAGGTGCCGCGCAAATTCCGCTAGAGCATCGACGCGCGTCGCGCCACCGGCGGAGGGGGTGTCGCAGAGTCCGAACGATCCTAAAATCCCAGCGTACGCGATACCTCCGCCGGTCACGGAGTGGGCTCTTTCAGCCCGGCGACAGTCTGCGGTGAAAGCGGCACAAGGGCGGTTCAGAAGTGTACTGGTAACCGGACTGTCCGAAGCACTGCCGGCTGCAGAGCGAAACGCCGGGAAACGCATCGAAACGCAATCGCCAATTTTCGTCAGTTGGGACCCCGTTGGGACCCCGGCTGGTTTTGGCCCTCGGTTGAACCCATGAAATCAAGCTAACCCATTGATTTTATGGCGCGCCCGGAGAGATTCGAACTCCCGACCCCCAGATTCGTAGTCTGGTGCTCTATCCAGCTGAGCTACGGGCGCGAAGGGGGTGTGCATAGCCGCGCCGCGCGGCGGGAGCAAGGCGCTGTCCGGGCTCGGCACATCTGAAACGCTTGTTGGCCGGCCGCGGGGCCTTGTCGCCGCGGCCGTCGATACGCTGCGTGGAATTGCAGATTGAGCTTCGGGTCTTTCAGGGATTTCGAGCCGCAGCGCTGCGACGGCTGGACCATGAGACCGAGTTCGGCTCAAGGCCTGAAAAAAAGAGCCGGGCTCGGCGCGAGCCCGGCTCCTCATTTGAACGGCGATTGGCGTTAATTGTTCGGCCAAGCCGCCCAATTGGAGCAATGCCCGCCGACATCGGTGCCGGTGAGTTGCTGCTGGCCGAAGCGATAGCCGGCGTTCATGACCGCGAGCGGAGCATGATGAAGCGGCCCGGTGAGCGGGTCACCGGTCCGGAACAAATCGCCGAAATGGCCTTGGCTGAGGCCGTGGCCGGCTTCATGCAGCGCGACGGTTTGGATGTCGAATAATCCATCGCCCGGCTGATCGTTCGGATCGATTTCCCAGGCGAAGGCGTCATTGTAATAGATTTCGCGCAACGCGGCGTCGAAGGTGTGGTTATTGTCGATGTCAGTTGAATTTCCCGCACCATCGACCCATCTGAACGTGAAGGTCACGCCGAGGATAAATGCGCCGCCGCCCGGAGCAATGGCGTTGAAAAATCCGGCGCCCAGAAAACCATCGTGCGTGATGTCCGCGGCGATGCCGCCGGTTCCGCCAAAGCCAAGGATCGCTTGAGCCAGGCCTACATCGGCGCCCGTGTTGCCACGGTCGGTGAGCGGGATGGTGGAGCAGGTCTGATTTTCCCAGGTCGCCATCGCGGCGCGGATTTCACTGAGCTCGCCCGTGCCCGCGATATCGGCGGTCAGGTTGATGTCATCCAAAGCGAAGGTGATGTTTGTACCTGGGCCTCCCCACCCAGCGGCGATGCGGCGCGGATCGGCGGGGACGAAGTCGAAGCCGAGATGGCGATTGCCGCGGTTGCTGAAGAAAAGGATCCGGCCTACTTGGTCGGACTCGAGATTGGTGACGTATTCCGCCATCGCGATGCGATAATTCTTGCCGTTCGCGGCCAATTGCGCATTCGCCGCCGCAACCATCGAAGTGATGTCGTCGGCCTGCGCTGGCCCGCCAAGCGCGAGCGCGGCCGCCGCCGCGATCAAGCCGGCTTTGACTATTCTGGTCATTCTCATCCTCACCTCCCAATTTGAGCCCCTGCGGGTTGGGTCAATGGAGTCGAGGGAATGGCTGATCCAGAGTGGATTTGCCCAATTGTCCCCCGACCTCCAGCTCCCCAGACCGCAGGCGGAAATGATAAAGCGCCTTTTCGAGGGGAAATCCAAGCTTGTTGTTGGCTGAACCGTCCAAAGCCTTAGCCCGGGCGCGTGGCCCCGATGACTCTTTCTTAACCAAGTGGAAATGGCTCATGGCGCCAGCTTGGCCCGCGCGGGCGCGAACAATGGACATCGGGCGTGATCGAGCAGGCCATCCTTTTCCTGTCGGTGTTGCTGAGTGTCGGCGCCTACGGCGAATATTATCGTGACGCGGCCAGCGCCAGGATCGCGCCCAATCGCTGGTCCTGGCTGATCTGGAGCGCCACGACCGGCATGGAAGTGATCACCTTCCACGCCGTCTCCGGCGACCTGGTCACCACCTTCGTATTCATCGCCTCGACACTGGCGTGCATCCTGATCACGATCTTGATCTGGCGACGGGCGAATTGGGCAGCGCCGACGCTCACCGAACTGATCTGCGTCGGCGCATCGATGCTCGCGCTGATCGTCTGGCTGGTGTTCAAGGAACAATGGTGGGCGCACCTGGTGATGATCGCCGCCGTGCCGATTTCCTTTTTCCCGACCTATCGCAGCGCCTGGAACGATTACAGCCGCGAGGATTGCCCGAGCTGGGCGCTGTGGACCATCGCCGATCTGCTGGCGCTGGCTTACGTTTTGATGCGCCATCACAGCCTGCAAGAATTGCCTTACGCGGCTATGGAAACCCTCACGCACGCGGGCGTTTGGATTTTGGTCTGGTCGCGCCGCCGCTCTTTGCGCGCGGGTGCGAGCCCAGCGCCTGTGTAAGCATGCGGGCTGTTATATGGTGAACGCTTTCTTGTCACGCGATGCTGGCGCGATATCGTAACCGCATCTTTAGGCCTGTACGCGTATTCTGTGCTCCAGAGCGAAGCGTCGCCGGGCATCCGGGGCGGCTTCATGCTTGTTGCGGCGCGGACAAACGACCGGAAAACCGGTCCGACGTCGCCGTCTCTATTGGTGGGCGTAAGCGAATGAAAAGTGGCCCTAAACACGCTAAGGAGCGCCAGCTGTGGCTGAGCGTGGGTGCGCCGATCGCGCTATTGGTGCTCGTTGTGTGCGCCGGCGCGGGGGCGATCCTGGGCGAATTTGCGCAGCGTCAAGACCGGGCGTTCGAAGAAGGCAGCAGGCAGCTTGTTTCCAGCGCGCTGCGCGGGCGCGCGCGGGCGATGTCGAACACGGTCAAGGATTACGCCTTCTGGAATGACGCTTATCGCGCCATCACACGCGGCTGGAATCCAAATTGGGTTGAAGAAAATTACGTCTCCGCGGTGGCCGACGGCATGGTGGTGTTCCGCGCCGATCGGGCGGTCCGGTATTCGTGGTTCGGTGAGGGGGCGGGCCTCGACCAGGGCGCTCTCGCGGAGAACCTTGCGGTTCAGGCTGCTTCGGCTGAGGACCTGCAGCGGATTTCCCAGGCCGGCGATGTCGCGAGCATGGTGGTGAGCCGCACGCTCAATATCGGCGGCCGCTTGTTGGTCGTGTCCACGGCGCCGGTTAGTCAAGAGGGCGAAGCCGCGCGTGGCCCGCGCTCCGGCCCCATCGATTTCGTCGCCAGCATCGATGTCTTGGATCAAACCGAGCTGACCGAGCATGGCGAGCGGGTGGGACTGCGCCAACTCAGCTTTACCGAACGCGCGCCCACCCAGGCCGCCGCAGGCGAGTTCATCGCCATGGAGCTGCCGGACTCTGTTTCTATGGGCTGGCTGACCTGGCGCAACGACCGGCCGGGCAGCGCTTCGTTCCTTAGCCAAACCTTGCCGGTGATTTTCTTCTTGTTCCTTGCCGGGGCGATGGCGATCTGGGTGACGCGGCGCTCGGTGGCGAAGCATTTGGAGATTCTCGCGCACGCCGATGCGCAAGCCGAGGCGAGCCGGGCCAAATCCGAGTTCATCGCCACCATGAGCCACGAGCTGCGAACCCCGCTCAACGCCATCATCGGTTACGCCGAATTGGTCAAGGAAGAGCTGGACGATCAGGGGAACACTCAGTCTTGCGCGGATCTGGATCGGATTGAAGGCGCGGGCCGCCACTTGTTGCAATTGATCGAAGATATTCTCGATCACGCCAGGGTCGATACCGGCAAGGTTGTGGTCGATTCAGAGCCGCTTTGCGTCTCCAGCGCGCTGGAGGACGCCGCGTCCCTGGTGAGGCCGCTGGCCCAAGAGCAGAACAATGTCATTCAGATCTCGGTAGCGCCCGATGTCGGCGATGTCTTCGCCGATCATGTGCGATTGCAGCAATGCTTGCTAAACCTCGCCGGCAACGCGGCCAAGTTCACGCAAAGCGGCGTGATCCGGCTTGCGGCGCGGCGCGTGCTGATCGAGGGCCGCCACATGGTGGAGATCGAGGTGTCGGACAGCGGCATTGGCATTGCGCCGGACGCCTTGACGCGCCTGTTTTCGCCGTTCGTGCAAGCCGATTCGTCGATCAACCGTATCTATGGCGGCGCCGGGCTTGGCTTGTCGATTACGCGCAAGCTGGCGCGCGCCATGGGCGGTGAGGTTTCCGCCAACAGCGAACTGGGCCGGGGCTCGACGTTTACGCTGACCTTGCCGGCTGGCGCCGACACGCCCTTGCGCGAGGCGGCTTGAGCCATGAGAAGCGTCGCGCAAAGACTGGTGTCTGTCCACACCGGCAAATACGTGGTGGTTGGGGGCAATCACCTCGGCCGCGCGGTGTTCGCCGCGCGTCCGTTCCATGCGGGCGCGGTCATCATGCGGTTTGGCGGCCTGGCTGTGCGCGGCGCCAAGGTGCCGCATGACTATGCCGGAACCGCCGATCGTTTCATGCAGGTCGATCACGATTTCTATTTGGGTCCCTCGGGGGGCGTGGATGATTATGTCAATCATTCCTGCGATCCCAACGCCGGCGTCAAGTTCGCCGATTACGCCATCATCCTGGTCGCGCTGCGCCCGATCGCGAAGGGCGAAGAAATCTCTTGGGACTATTCGACCACCATGCATGACAACAAATGGCTGATGAAGTGCGAGTGCCGCGCGCCGGCGTGCCGGGCCTTGGTCGGTGAGTTCGCCTCGTTGCCAGAGGCGCGGCGAGCGTATTATTTATCGGCGGGCGTGGTCGCGCCCTACATTGTGCGGGCGCTTGAAGGCCGCCAAGACCGGGCCGCCGAACCTGGCCGACCGACCATTCCCCGCAGCGGCTTGGCCGACCTCCATCGCCGGGTCCAAGACTTCGTCCAGGAACTTGCCGGAAATCGGCCAGCGGCCCGTTAACCTCTCGGTGGCGCCGATGCTTGTACAAGGGCCGGCGTGGCGAACCCGCGAACCTCCGACGGACGGCGCGACCTGTCCTTGATCCGGGCCAGCGGCTCGACCGCGCGCGTGCTGAATCTGGCGCTGGTGTTCGAGCGCTCTGGCGGGAGCGAGGAATTCGCCGCCAACCCGCTGTTCAAGTGCCAGCGGCTCAACCAGACATTGATCTTGAAGCACGCCGTGCGCGATCATGAGCGGGCCCTGTTTGTCCGTCCCGAGCCGCACACCACCAAGATCGTATTTCCCTATTCAGCCACCGAACTTGGCATCGGCGGCGCCAGCGTCATGGTCGGAGAGAAGCGCTTCGAAACGCTGTTTCGCAACGCCATCGGCGCCAGCGTCGGCGAGGCCGATTACCAGGACGATTTCGAGCTCATCAGCTTGCTGCACGAAATGCCCTCGTTCGATCCGTTTTTGATGCGCGAGCAGTTGCGGCGCATCGGCCGCACGCCCGCCAAATGCTTCTTCGACATTTCCGATGCCGACATCACCGGTATGCTGGACTTCGTCAGCCGTGAAATCGAACCGCTGACCAATATGGCGTTCGGGGCCGCCGGCCGGCGCGCGGCGAAACTGTCGATGCGCCTGTCGGAAAAACTGATGACCGACGAGAACGCGCAATTGCTCGAGCCGCTGCGCGAGACCCTGCGCCTGGCGCAGGACGAGTACGTCGAAGGCGTCTTCGGCTGGAAGGGCTTTCTCTATTACAAATGGCTGCTGAGCGCGTGCGCGGGGCGCCATGACGCGTTCAAGCCGAGCTTTTCCGGCTGCGACATCACTTGCAGCGATCGCGGCGCGCGCAGGGAGATCGAGAAATTTCGCCAGGACGTGCTGCGGGGCATGGATCTCGTGTTGCAACGGGCCGGCGAGATGATGTCCGCATACACAAGTGCGTTCATGTTGCTGACAAAGGGCCAGCCAGGGGCATTTCGCACCTTCCTGTTGCAAGCGCCGGGCAAGTTCATCCCGCTCGGCGAAGCCGCCGGCGCGGTCAAGCACATCCACTCGTTTTGGGGCTTTCGTTTCCCGCAGAAAGCCACGCCCAAATTGGAGGCCGAAGAAGCCCAGGATGTGTTGCAGGAATTCGACCGCATGCTGAACGGCATTGAACTCATCCGCCCGCGCCAAGAGGTGGTCTACGTTTAGCGCGCCGCTGTGATATGGCCCTGCGCGCTGGCGCGTCCTTCCGCTTCGACAATCGCAGTTTCGATCGCCGCCAGCAGCGCCGGCACGCAGCAGGCGTTGAGGAAATGGTCGCCGCTGGGAACCTCGATCAGGGTGCGGCCGTACTCGGCGGAAAGACGCCGGGCCGCTTCCAGAGGTACGAAATTATCGTTGTCGCCATGGACGAAAACGACAGGCTGGGAAAGCCCGCGCAGGGCGTCAAACACCCCTGGCAATTGCGCGCCCTGGGCCGAGACTTCGGTGATCGAGTTCTTGAGGTCGCGCGGCAGCAGCGGGCGCGCGATGGCGCCGATTCCGAACAAGCGCCGCGCGGTGGGGCCGCGGTCGCCGAAGAAAGCCGAGACCAGCACCAATGCGTCCACCCGGTCAGGGTGGCGCTGCACCATCAGTGTCGCCACCGGCGCGCCGAAGCTCTGGCCTACAATCAGCACGCGCTGGCCCGGGCGCGCTTGCAGCATGGGCGCGAGCGCGTCGGCCTGTTTGGTCAAGTCGCGCACCGCCCCGCGCGGCTCGCTCAGCGAAAAGCCCGGCCGGTCGGCGACAATGATTTCGCGGTTGGCGCCGGCGCCGGCGATGGTCGGGGCCCAGAATTCGCTCCAGGACGGCGTGCCGGTGATGATGACGATTTTCCAACTCGCGTCCGGCCGCTCCGGCGTGCGCAAGGCTGAGAGGCGCCAGCCTTCCGGGACGCCGGCGGCGAATGCGATCCGCTCCATGGTGCCGGGAGGATAGTCCGAGGAGATCGGGAAGCGCTCCTCGCCGGCGGGCTCGACATGAGCCACGCACGCCGCACTCAGAGCCACGAAAACCGCGCCGATAATTTTGAGAATGAACCGCATGCCCCCGCATGTAGGCGCGTGTCCGCGGGGCGCCCAGTAGTGTTGATCGAAATCAATGCGCCCTCGTGCGGTTCCGATTTTTTTGAAAGTGACGCCTACGTCATTTTACAGGGCCGCCGGTTTAAGCTCTCTCCTTAGCGGCGGCGTGAAGGCGTCGTCGCCGCCTTTTTCCAATTCTAACGGTGTGGCGGCGGCGGTGTTACGCCTTCCGGCAGCGGGAGTTTATCGTCGATTTTGATCCCTTCAGCGGCAAACGCGGCTCTAACCGAGGAACGCAGCAGCGACTTTTGCGTGTGCGCGGTCCATGCGGGATATTTGCTCATGTCGAGCCCAATGCGATGCCCCCAGCGATAGAGGGGCAGCAAGTTGCAATCGACCACGCTGAATTGATCGCTGACGGCGTGCGGCGTTTGCGCAAGCGCCGCTTCGATCTCGCCGAAATGCTCGCCAACGCAATCATAACCCTGCTGGCGCAGCGCCGCGTGGAGTGCTTGGTCCTGAGCGAAGCGCTCCCCGCGCCAAATCAACGCAAATGCGATATGTACCGTACTGGTGAGCCAGCCCAGCCACTCGCCGCAGATTGCCGCTTCCAGCGTGCCCGCGGGCGGATAAAGCCCGCATTGCTGACCGATCCAGGTGAGCAGCCCTGAGTTCTCGCGCACGGGTTGGCCGTCGATAATTAGCAAGGGCACACGCGCACGCGGATTGAGCGCCAGAAAATCCGGTTCTCGGTGCTCGCCCTTGGCCAGCATCACGCGTCGCGCTTCGAACGCGACGCCCCATTCGAGCAACGCCACATGGCAAGCGAGCGAGCAGGCGCCTGGTGAGTAAAACAAAATCAGCTTGGACAAAAGTTTCACCCTGGTTTCGGGGCTTTAGAACATGAATCCAGGCTGGAGAGAACTCTGTTGCGACGGGCGCCCAGCGATGCGTCGAGCAACGTTCGGACTTCGGCCGCTGGTCGCGGATTCGCGCTTGTTCCTCGCATGGCGTTTGGCCCGTGTTCCGCCGCGGTCGCAGCGTATTTTATCGCTGCCTAGGGGAAGTCATGGTCCGCGCAATCGTCGTCGCCGCCGCGCTCGCGGCATTTCCAACTGTTGCCGCCGCGCAAGCGCCGCCGCAACCGCCGCCCGCGCCCAACACGATGAGCCGGCAGGACTTGCGCGAGGAAGTCATGCGCCTGCGCGCCATCGTTCAGGGGCGCGCGGTGCGCCCGCGGCGGCCGGCGGGTTGCACCAGCCCCGAGAGCCGCCAGTTCGATTTTTGGCTGGGCGAGTGGGATGTCTCGCCGTCCGCATCGACCACGGGCGTCACCGTCGCTGAAAGCTCGATCAGTCTGCATGACCAGGGCTGCGTCATCATCGAACACTGGCGCCCCTTCGGCGGCGGCCACGGCCATTCGCTCAACAGTTACGATGCCGCCGACCAAAAATGGCATCAGACCTGGGTCGACTCCACCGGTTCACGCACCGAATTCGCCGGCGCCGTCGATAGCGAGGGCGTGCTGCGTTTCGATGTCCTGGGCCCGCCCCAACCAGGCCAGGCCCCCGGCGCCCGGCGCATGAACTTCCAGCGCATCGACGCAAGCACGGTTCGCCAATGGGGCGACCTGACCCCGGAGGGCGGCGGTGAGTTGGTGGTGGAATGGGATTTCACCTACCGCCGCCGCGCCGGAACCGCGCCGGGAGGGTGACGCGCTGCATTGGATCGCCGGCGCCCAACGCCGGCAGCGATTTGTCCGCAAATGAGTTTTGTCCCGACGAACGGCGGCGGCGCATGCCCGCGTTTCACACGGCAAGCGTGCCAATGAGGACTACCTTGGCGCCTGGCGCTGCATGGCCTAGCCAGCAATCGCGAGGAGGGATCGAGGATGGGCTTGCTGCCGTTCGGCCTGCTGATCGCGGCGCTGTTGGTGTTTCTGTTCGGTACGCGGCAGTTCGCGCTGTGGCTGCGGGCGGTGATCTGGATAATCGGAGCTGGTTGTCTTGGCTTCGCTGCTTTCATTGTCGCGAATGATCCTGTGCATTTTGGCCTTTTTAGAATAGTGGCGGATTTTTTCGCGCACCCTGCGGATAGCGTGATGGCGCAGGCATTGGAACGGAATTCGCCGACTGCAATTCGTTTCGTCTTGCCGTTGCTCGACCTCTTCCTAATTTTCGCGGCCATCTTGGGTGTTCTGGCGCTGCTTTCGTTCTCGCCCGGCGAGGACATCGAAAAAGCCGTTCGGCCTTTGGCTATTGGATTGATCGGTGTGATCGTTGGAGGGATCGTGGCGCTGGTTGTCGTTGGTGTGGGGTTTGGTGGGCCGGTCAAGCCGCAAGGATACGTGGGTTATTTGCGTGCGGAGAATATCCATGATGGCGACACGTTTTGGGTCGGCGAAATTTCACTTCGCTTGTTTGGCGCCGATGCACCGGAACTTGATCAATCTTGCCGCGACGAAAGTGGCCTCACGCCCTGTGGCGAAAGCGCGAGGGCACGCTTGGCGGAAATGCTGGACGGCCAACTCATACTTTGTACACCGCGCCTGACGCGTACAGGTACGCAGAAAGAGTCGTTCGGTCGACCGCTTGTGTCCTGCGAGGTTAGACCCGCTGCTGCTCCAGCATTCGACGTGGTCGGCAGGATGATAGAAGAAGGGTACAGCGTTCAGTATGAAGGCCGAGACTGGGGGTACTCAAGCGCAGCGTTGCGGGGGCAGGGGCAACATCTCATGGCAACATGCATGCTTCGCCCCGATTTTTGGCGCCAGCGTGGACACATGGCCCAAGATGCGTTTGTTGAAGGCCGGCTGGAGGAAATTCCAGTGGACGCATTGGTTGGTATCGGATGCCCGCAGCTCGCTCCACCCCCTAACCTCGACAATCCGCGTTGATCTCGACGTAGTGTTGGTCAAATCGCGGTCGTGCAAGCCGCCGGGGGCCGATTTCGCACATCGTGTATTGATCGCGCGGCGTTTCTGGATAGACTTGCTCCCCTGTCGGGGAGGACAAACCATGGCCGCTTTACCGTTCGTGCTGCTTATAGCGGCGCTCTTGTTGTTTCTTCTGAGCACGCGGCAATGGGCGCTTTGGATCCGCGCGTCGATTTGGGGAGGCGGTCTGGTTTTGCTGATCGCCGCCTCGGCGCTGGTGGTCTCCGACAATCACGGCGGACTTTTCCGCGCGCTCGGCGATTTCGCGGCGCATTGGGCCAACCCCGGCGAAAGCATTCTAGCGCAGGCGCTTGATCACAACGGCCCGCAGATCGCCCGCTTCGTGCTGCCCTTGCTGGATCTGTTCTTGATTATCGGCGCCGTGCTTGGGATTCTCGCGCTTGTCGCGTTCACTCCCGGCGAAGAACTCGAACGGATCGTTCGCCCGCTGGCCGTCGGACTTGTCGGCGCGATCCTCGGCGGCGTGCTGGCGCTGGCGATCACCGGCACCGGTTTTGGCGAAGTGTCCGAGCAGCGGGTCTATTCCACTTATATTAGCGCGGACGCGGTCACCGATGGCGATACTTTCTTCGTCGGCGAAACCTCGTTGCGGCTCTATGGAATCGATGCGCCGGAAGCCGACCAAATCTGCCGGCGAGGGCGCGGGCTGACCGACACGCTGCAGTGCGGCGCCGATGCGACACGGCATTTGCGCGATCTGATCGGCGGCGCGCTGGTGACTTGCATTGTGGAAGAAAAAGACGGGGAAGCCCTGCGCTCGGAAGGGACCTATGCGCGTCCGCTGGTGGTTTGCACGGCGTTGAAGGGCGATGAGGAGGGCTTCGACATAGCCGAACGCATGGTCGAGCAAGGCTATGCCATCGAATACAGGGGCGCCGTCGGCGATTACGCGCGCGCCGCGCGCATCGCGCGCGAGGACGGCCTCGGCTTCATGCACGCCTGCGGCTTGCGCCCTGACGTGTGGCTCAACGATGTGCGTACGCGCGAGGCGTTCCGCGACCGGGCGCGGGCGCCGTCCAGAGGAGCCATGGGCAATTGTCCGCCGCCGCCGCCGACGCGGCCCGTGAATCTGCCCTAACTCCGATAGGCCCCGTTGATCTCGATATAGCGCTTGGTCAGATCGCAGGTGTGCATGCGCGCGCTGCCGGCGCCGGCGCCTACGACGACCGCAATCTCCAGCTCTGCGCGTTGCATGTAGGCGCTCATCGCGGTTTCGTTGTAATCGGGCGCGGCAACGCCGTCCTTCGCGGCCCATAAGCTCCCGAAGCGTACCGAGATCATCTCGCGCCCAATTGGCTCGTCGGCGCGGCCTACCGCCATGATGATGCGGCCCCAGTTTGCGTCTGCCCCGGCGATGGCGGTTTTCACCAGCGGGCTTTCGCAAATAGTGCGGGCGATTTTTTTCGCGGACGCATCGCTGTTGGCGCCGGAGACTGTAACACTGACTAGCTTGGTCGCGCCTTCGCCGTCGCGCACGATTTGAATCGCCAGCTCCGCCAGCACGCGCGACAAGGCGGCGCGGAATTCGTCGAGGCGGGAATCGCTCGCGTCGGCGATCGGCGGTATAGGCGCTTGGCCGGTGGCGAACAGCAGCACGCAATCGTTGGTGGAACGGTCGCCATCGACAGTGATGGCATTGAAGCTCGCCTCTGTTTCCGCCCGCAGCAGCGTGTTCAGGACCGGCGCGGAGAGCGCAGCATCGGTGAACACGAAGGCGAGCATGGTGGCCATGTCCGGCGCGATCATGCCCGAACCCTTGGCGATGCCGGCGATGGAAACGCCCACGCCGCCGATCTCGCAACGCGCGCCGGCGCCTTTGAGAAATGTATCGGTGGTGCCGATGGCTTCAGCGGCGGCGCGCCAATCGACCGGGCCGAGCTGCATCGCCGGCAATGCGCGCTCGATTTTTCCCGCGTCGAGCAAAACCCCGATCACGCCAGTGGAAGCGGCCAGCATTTCGCGCGCGGCGACGCCAAGCTTTGCGCCCGCCATTTCCAGCGAGCTTTTACATGCCGCATCGCCGGCGGGGCCGGTGAATGCATTGGCGCAGCCGGCATTGACCAGCAGGCCGCGCGCCTCGCCGCGCGAGGTCGCTAATGCCTGTTTGCTCCAATCGGTAGGCGCCGAGCCTACCGAATTGGTGGTAAACACGCCGGCGGCTTTGGTTCCCTTGGCCGCGCGCATCACCAGCAGGTCGGGCCGGTCGTGCTTGTAGAACCCGGCTCTGCCGATCGCGGCTTCCAGTCCGGCAATGGCGGGCAGTTGCGGAAAACAAACCGGCGCCAATGGCGACACCGGCTGCGTCATTGCGACGGCCCCGTGCTCTGCGGCGCCGCCGCCGGCGCCGCGGGCGCGCCGCTGACCCCCGATGGTCCCATCGGGAACGGGAAGGGAGGGGGTTCCTCGCCGGGCGGCGGGGCCGGGCGCGCGGGCGCTGGCGGCGCGGCGTCGGCGGGCGCGGTGACTTCCTCGCTGGGCGCCAGGTCTTCCTCCGGCTCTCGCAACCGCTCGATGCGCGCGTCGCTGGCGAGGCGTTCATTGAGCCGGGTGATTTCCTGGTAGCGCAGCCAATCGACAATGCGAGGGCGCAGCGTTTCCAGGCTCGGCACCCCTACCGCGCGGCGGTCCTCGATGCGGAATACGTGCCAGCCGGTGGGCAATTGCAACGGGCCGACCAATTCGCCGATGCTGCCGCGCTCGACACCTTGGCGCACGCTGGGCGCGATGTCGGCGATGGCCGCGAAGCCCAGATCTCCGCCGTCGGCGGCGGTGTCGCGCTCAGTGGAGAGTTCGAACGCGAGCGCTTCAAATCTTTCGCCTTGGTCGAGCCTTCTTTTGGCCGCGTCGGCAGCCTCACGTGTACTGAATTGGATGTGGCGCAGATGGATTTCCTCACCTTGGCCGAGCCGGCTGGTGTTTTCCCGATAAAGCCGCTCGATCGCTTCAGGATCGATGGAGCGCTGATCGATCTCTTCATAGATCGAATTTGCCAGCACCCGCTCGCGCGCGTTCTCGAGTTGGCGGCGAACGTCGGGCTCACGGTCGAGCCCGCGCGCTTCGGCCTCCATGGCGAACAGACGCACCTCGATCAGCTCTTCGAGTGCGATGTAGAAGGCGTCGGAATTGGCGTCGAGATCCTCGGTTTCCTGCAGCCAGCCGCGCGCCACAGCGTAGGCGCGCACGTCCTCGACATAGATCGCCCGCCCGTTCACCGTCGCGGCCACGATCGGGTTGGTGACGCCGGCGCCGTCGCCGTCGGAATCCCGGCCCAGGCCGCACCCCGCTAATGTGACCGCGAGCGCGAAAAGGACCGCCCGCGCAATGGCGTTTTTGGCGGTGTGGCTCGGCAAGCGCATGCGTTCTGCTTTCTCGGTGCTGACCAGCGCCAGGGGCGCGCCCCAAGGCTTGCCTGGGGGGCCGCCGCATTGACACGCCCTGGGGGCGCTCTTAAGTCTCGCGGGCGCACGAGTCGAGAGTATATTCGCACTCGGGCGCGCGTTGGTGCGCCGCAAAAAATCCAAGAAACTCATGGCTCTAGACGCAAGATTCCGCGCCCGACGACGCCGGCGCATCGGACATTAGATCGCGCTCATGCTTAACCTCGCCAAGCAGATTTTCGGCTCCGTCAACGAGCGCAAGGCCAAGGCGCTGCGGCCTCTGGTGCAGCGCATCAACGCGCTCGAGGGGACCTTCGAGGCGCTGTCGGACGAAGCGTTGCGCAACAAGACCAGCGAATACCGTCACCGGCTCGCCCGCGGCGGCCAGATCGACGAGGTGCTGCCGGAAGCTTTCGCGACCGTGCGCGAAGCCGCCAAGCGCACCTTGGGTCAGCGCCATTACGACGTGCAGCTGATGGGCGGGGTGTTCCTGCACCAAGGACGGATCGCCGAAATGCGCACCGGCGAAGGCAAGACATTGGTGGCGACGCTGCCGGTGTATTTGAACGCGCTCGAAAGCCGTGGCGTCCACGTTATCACCGTCAACGATTATCTGGCCAAGCGCGACAGCGACTGGATGGGGCAGATCTACCGTTTTCTCGGGCTTTCGGTCGGCGTCATCGTGCATGGGCTTTACGACAACGAGCGCCGGCAGGCCTATTCCGCGGATGTCACTTACGGCACCAACAACGAATTCGGCTTCGATTACCTGCGCGACAACATGAAATATTCGCTGGGCGAGATGGTCCAGCGCGGCCATCGTTTCGCCATCGTCGATGAAGTCGATTCTATCCTCATCGACGAAGCCCGCACCCCGCTCATCATCTCCGGCCCCACCGAGGATCGCAGCGACTTCTACAAATCGATCAACGCGCTCATGCCGCTGTTGGGGGCCGAGCATTTCGAACACGACGAGAAGCAGCGCTCGGCCATCTACACCGAGCTGGGCTCGGAGCGGGTCGAGGAATTGCTGGTTGAGCGCGGCTTGCTGCAAGGCTCGATGTACGAGCCGGCCAACGTTTCCATCGTCCACCACGCCAATCAGGCGCTACGCGCGCACAAGCTGTTCCATCGCGACAAGGATTACATCGTCAAGGACAATGAAGTGATCCTAGTCGATGAATTCACCGGCCGCATGATGCATGGGCGGCGCTTGTCGGAAGGACTGCACCAGGCCATCGAGGCCAAGGAGGGCGTCAACGTCCAGCCCGAGAACCAAACCCTCGCCTCGATCACGTTCCAGAATTATTTCCGCCTCTACGACAAACTCGCCGGCATGACCGGCACGGCCTCCACCGAAGCGGCCGAATTCGGCGACATCTACAAGCTCGACGTGGTGGAGATTCCGACCAACCGCCCGGTCAAGCGCCAGGACGACGACGACGAAGTCTACCGCACGGCGAAGGAAAAATACAAAGCCATCATCGCCGACATCGAGGACACCCATCGCCAACAACAACCGGTGCTGGTCGGCACTGTGTCGATCGAAAAATCGGAGACCTTATCGACGCTGCTGAAGCAGCGCGGCATCCCCCACCAAGTGCTGAACGCGCGCTATCACGAGCAGGAGGCCCAGATCGTGGCGCAAGCCGGGGTCCCCGGCGCGGTGACCATCGCCACCAACATGGCCGGCCGCGGCACCGACATTCAGCTCGGCGGCAACCCCGACATGCGCCTGAAAGCCGCGCTCAAGGGCGAGGAGACCCCCGAACAGATCGCCGTCCTGCGCCGCCAGATCGGCTCGGACGTGGAACAGAAGAAGCGCGCCGCACTTGATTCAGGCGGCCTCTACGTGCTCGGCACCGAGCGTCACGAAAGCCGGCGCATCGACAATCAATTGCGCGGCCGCACTGGGCGCCAAGGCGATCCCGGCAAGTCGAAATTCTACATCTGCCTCGAAGACGATCTGTTGCGCATTTTCGCCGCCGACCGCTTGGACGCGATCATGCGCGGGCTTGGCATCCAGGAAGGCGAGGCTATCGTCCACCCGTGGATGAACAAGGCGCTGGAAACTTCGCAGCGCCGGGTCGAGCAGCGCAATTTCGAAATCCGCAAGAATTTGCTGAAATACGACGACGTCATCAACGATCAGCGCAAGGCCATCTTCGAACAGCGCATCGAATTCATGCGCACCGCCGATGTCGCGCCCATCGTCAAGGACATGCGTCACGACGTGGTCGAAAAACTGGTCTGGCGGCACATGCCGGAAAAAGCCTATCCCGAGCAATGGAACGTGCCCGAGCTTAGCATCGAGGCGGAGGAGATTTTCGGCCTGGCGCTGCCGTTTGAGCGGTGGGCCGCTGAAGAGGGTATCGCGCAGCCGGAAATCGTCGAACGGCTGATGCGCGAGGTCGATCAGGCTTATGCGCAGAAGGCCGCCATGCTGGGGCCGGAGCGTTTGCGCTCGGTGGAAAAGCAAGTGCTGCTGTCGGTGGTGGACATGCGCTGGCGCGAGCATTTGAGCTTGCTCGACCATTTACGCTCGGTGGTGCATTTGCGCGGCTACGCCCAGCGCGATCCGCTGAACGAGTTCAAGACCGAAGCCTTCACTTTGTTCGAACGCATGCTGCTCGACCTGCGCACCACGGTCACACGCATGCTGCTGCGCTTGCAGATCGGTCAGGCCGAGGAGCAATTGCCGCGCCCGGCTCTGCCCGCGCGCACGTTCGAGATCCACCAGAACCCGCACACCGGCGAGAACGAAATGGCGCGGCGCGAGGAAGCGCCCCCGCTCGCGCCGTCACTCGCGCCCGACGGTTTCGACCGCCACGATCCGCGCACCTGGGGCAAAGTTTCCCGCAACGCGCCTTGTCCTTGTGGGTCAGGCAAGAAGTTCAAATATTGCCACGGCACTGCTGAGGCGGTGAGCGCTTAGGGGGCCTCGTTTTCCCGCGCTATTCTCGCTGCAAGCGCCGCGGGCGCCGTGCAGAATTGCGACGACTTCCACGCGTTCGGAGCGCGATCGCAGCTCGGCTCGAGCTCTGTGCTCCGCGACATGAAGCCCGATGGCGGCAAGATCGGCCTCCGCCTCGGGGCGGAAGGCGACGGGAGTCATTAAAGTTCCAGGGTGTCGATCAATCCGGCCCCGCCAGCTCCTTCACCAGCACGCGCCAATGCGTCAGCCCGTTAAAGAAGCTGGTGACCGGATTGCGTTCGTTGAGGCCGTGGGCGAATTCGTCTTCCTCACGCATAAAGGATTCGCTGACTCCGTAGCTGGGAATGCCGGCGGCGCGGAAGTACACGCCGTCGGTGGCGCCCGCCGACATCGATGGCGTCACCGGCACGCCGGGATAGTTCGAGTGAACGGCTTTGCCGAGCGCGGCCAGCACATCTTCGCGCAGCGGCGAGGCGTTGCTGGAAAAGGACGGCGCGGTCGGCGCTGCTTCGACGCCAGCGCCCGCCAAGCGCTGTAGCTCGGCTTGTACCGATTCCACCGAAACGCCGGGAAAAATGCGGCAATTGACGGTCGCGACCGCCGTTTGCGGCAGCGCGTTCTCGGCGTGGCCGGCTTCGAGCAAAGTCGGCACGCAGGTCGTGCGCACTTGGCCGACGAAGGCGGGGTTGCGCGAGAGAGTCGACGCCGCGCGGCGGTCGCCCGGATGCGCCGCGAAGCGCAACATCGCTGCCCCGTCAGCGCCGCCGAGCGTTGCGCCGCCGGCGCGGAAGCTGGCGATGGTGGTGTCGTTCCACATCACTGGAAAAGCGTAAGCGCGCAACCGGTCGAGCGCGTCGATGACATCGAAGATGGCGTTGTCGGGCCGCGGCAGCGAGGAATGCCCGCCCGGATTGCGTGCGGTGAAAGTGAAGCTGGCGTAGGTTTTTTCGGCGGTTTGCAAATAGTACGACGTGGGCTGGCCTTCGTGCGTGAGCAGGCCGCTGCCGGCGTCGGAATTGAGCGCGAATTCGGGTTCGCCGATCAGCGCGCGGTGTTCTGCGAGCAAGTTTTTTGTGGTGGCGCCGCTGGTTTCTTCGTCGCCGCTGAACCAGATGATGAGGTCGCGGGTGGGGCGGAAGTCTTCGGCGCGCAATTTCAGGAACGTCGCCGTGATCAGCGCAACGCCGGACTTGTTGTCGCTTGAGCCGCGGCCAAAAAAGTAGCCGCCCTCCTCGATCAGCGTGAATGGATCGCGCTCCCAATCGCCGCGGCGCGCCGGCACCACGTCCATGTGCGCCAGCAGCAGGATTGGCCGCCCGCCGCTGCCGTCGCCGCGATAGCGCACCAGCAGCGAGGCGGTGTGCTCGAACGGCAGCATATGCACATCCTCGGCCGGAAAGCCGCCGGCGCGGAAGCGCTCGGCCAGATATGCCGCCATCGCCGGCGTTTGATTGCCCTCAACCGAAGTGTCGAACGCAACAATGCGGCGATAAATCTCAAGCGCCTGGGCGCGCTCGGCGTCGCTGGGCGCTTGCGCCTGCGCGGTCGTAGCGACGCAGAGGAAGAATAACCCGCCCAAAAGTCGGACGCACATGCGTGCAAGGCCACCTATCCCCGGATTCGCGGCACGCGAAGTCCGGGGCCCATAACCACGAACGAACGGATTTATGGGCCCCGGACTGAATGCTGCGCATTCATCCGGGGAGGGGTGGGTGTTGCGGCGCGACTCAGTCAGTGTGGCGGTTCGTACAAGCATGATTCATCCTCATCGTTTCGGCCATGTTGGGGGCGCCTTAGCGCTTTGGCAAGACTTGCGGGCGCACGCAAACCAGATGAGCGCCACTTTGATCCTTGGCATTGACCCCGGCCTTAAGCGTTGCGGCTGGGGCCTGGTTGCGAGCGAAGGCGCGCGGCTCTCCCATGTCGCGCACGGCGTGATCACGCCGAAAGTGCAGCAGCAATTGGCGTCGCGCTTGCTGTGCCTGTTCGAAGAACTCGGCGCCATCATCGACCGGCACAATCCCCGCGAAGTCGCGGTCGAGGAAACCTTCGTCAACACCAACGCCCGCGCCGCCCTGGCGCTTGGGCAAGCGCGCGGGGTGGCGCTGGCGGCGGCGGCGCGGCACGGCGTTTTAGTGGCCGAATATTCGCCGGCGACGATCAAGAAAGCCATCGTCGGCTCGGGCAGCGCCGACAAAACCCAAATCGCTTTCATGGTGCGGCGCTTGCTTCCAACCGCCGGCGACGTCAGCGCCGACGCCGCCGACGCACTTGGCGTTGCACTGTGCCACGCCGCGCATGGCGGATTTAAGCGCAAGGTTGGGGGCGGGTGACTACGAGCGGAAAATGCCGCGCAAAGCGGGCGCCCACGCGCCGATCCCTGGACGGGCGAGTGTTTGCCGAAGAACGTCATTCGGCTCCGCCGCGCCCGAGGCTATTTCGCCTGGATTGGAGCTTTCGAGGGCAATCCGATCCAGACGCGCAGCGGGGGCACGCGGCGTCCCAGATCGAAGAAGATCCAGCAGCCGAGCGCCGTTACTCCGATCAGCAATGGCGTTTCGACCATGAGCGACATGTGCAACGGATCGAGGTAGTGGCCGGCTACGATAATGATGGTCTGGTGCGCCAGGTAGAATGGAAAGATCGCCTGCGTCAGCACGCGCCGCAGCGGGCCGTCGGCGCCACGCAAATAGTGGTGCGCGAAACCGATCGCGGCGACGATTCCCGTCCATGCCTGCATCTCGCGTACGCCGCGGAACAGTGTGCGCAGCCAATAGGGCGGGTCAACGCCTTCGGAGTGCATGGCGTAAAATGTCATCAGCGCCGCCCACGCGACAATCGAGATCGCCAGCGCCGGAACACGCCATTGCGTGCAGCGCTGGAAGAAAGGCTCATGCTTGGCGATGGAAAAACCGAACAGAAACGTGGTCAGATAAACCACGTGCAGGTAGCCATCCTCGCGGAAGTCGTGGCTCTCGCCGAAGATCGGGAAGAGCGTTGCCCGCGCAATGAACAGAAATAGCCACGGGGTCAGAATAAATCCCGGTCCCGCGATCAGCACAGCCGCAGCTTTCGGGATTCGCCGCAGCAGCGGCAGCAACGGAATCAGCGCCAGCGTGTAAAGGATGAGATAAGCGACGAACCACATGTGGTTGTAGGTAGGCGTCGTCAGGCATCCCTCTGCATCGCACCAATTTCCCGAACCGGTGACATATTTGAGGTAGAAATCGTCCAGCACCGGGCTTTGCGGCAGCCCGAGCGCTTCAAGCGCCTCGACGATCTCGTAATAGCTCTGCGGCGGCACAATCAAGAACACAGCCAGCAGCAGCGGCGGCCACAGCCGCCCCATCCGCGCCCACGTGAGCGCCCCTACCGACATCTTGTCGGCCATGAACCGGGTCGCCGCGCCGGAGATCAGGAACAGCAGCGTCAGCCGCCATGGATTGACCAGCATCATCAGCGGCTCAATCGTGTCGCTGGCCCGACTCGACTTCACGTGGAAGTCCCAGCTCACGTAGAACATGCCGACGTGGTACAGGATTAGCGTGCCGAAGACGGCGATGCGAAGCCAATCCAGGTCAAAGCGGCGGTCAGTCATAGGGCGCGTCATCCGGTCAGGCGCCGGCTCCTTTCACGTTCGCCCCGGCCGCGCTACGCTGGCGCCGTAACCGGCGGCGGGCTGGGACCAACGGAGAGCAAGCAGTGACCATCGGCGCCGGAAACGGGACGAGCGGCCTGGCCCGGTTGCAATGGGGTCCCTGGTTCTTGATCGCTGCCGCGGCGGTTGTCGTTTGCGTAGTCAATGCCACTTCCGAGATCCTTGAAGCTCAGCGGAACAGCGACGAAGTTCACCCCGCGGCGCCGTTTCTCTGGGAGTTCTCCAGCGCTGTCGTGATACTGGCGCTTGCCCCATTGATCAGCGAGGCAATCCGGCGGCTACCGCCGCGACGAGACAATCTGCCCACTTTCCTGCTCGGCCATGTCGCGCTGACCGTGCCGATCTCGGCAATCCACGTCGCTGCCATGGTGGCGATACGTAAGCTTGGCTACGCGCTGGTTGGAGCGATCTACGATTTCTCGCATGGCGCATTGGGCCGCGAGTTTTTTTACGAGTGGCGCAAGGACGTCATCACCTACGCCGCCATCGCCGCGGTCTATTGGTTCTTCCAGCGCCGGGCCGAGCAGCCCCCGCCCGAACGCACTGGCGACGACCGCATCGAAATCCGCGACGGCGGCGGCGCCGTGTTCCTGGCGCCGGGCGACATTCTCTTCGTCGAAGCCGCTGGCAATTACGTCGAGTTCCACACAACCACGCGAACGCACTTGGTGCGCGGCACACTCGCGTCATGGGAAGCGCGGCTCACTGCGCGCGGCTTCGTGCGCGTGCACCGTTCGCGCCTCCTCAACCGAACGCGTATGGCGTCGCTGAAGCCTACATTGTCCGGCGACTTCGAGGTCACCCTCGATAACGGCCGCACTCTAATCGGCAGCCGCAGGTACCGCTTCGGTTTTTAGGCGCCGCACGGCGCCTAAACGCGCCGCTTGCGTCCCCCGCACGTCAGCATCCGCCTCATCACAGCGGCAGCCTCCAATTACGCAAATTTCCCGGCACGCGCCGCTCCGCCGGGGCGTTGCGGTCCGCGTGCATATCAGCCGCCCGCCCGCCTACACCCGGTTCACCAGCCCGTAAGCCAGCAGTTTCGCGGTCATGTCTTCCGGCGCGTTCGCGCCCGCCAAATCGGCGGGCGTGAACACAGCGCCGTTCAGTGCGCGCTCCAGCGCCGCGCGCGCTTCGGGGATGAATTTGAGTTCGCCGCCGGGGGCGATGATGACGACGCGGTCGCTGTCCTCGGCGATGCGATAGGGCGAAAGTGCTTGTGCGCGGAAACTTTCGTTCGCCAGCACCGGGCGCGATGCATCGCGCACCGCGAAGCGGTTTTCCGCCGCGCGCGAGCGGATGAAATTATCGGCGGTGAGATCGAGCGCGGGGTCGAGTTGAATTTCGCGCGCGATGATTTCGCCCAAGTGTTTCAAATGCGCGCGCGCGGCGTCGCGATTAAAATCGCGGCGCGCATAACCAGGTGGCAGCGAGCGGCGCAGTTCCGGCGTGCGCAGCGCCGCCTCCGACACCGCCTCCAGCATCAGATCTGCCCAAGTGCGGGTGATGAGGCCTACAGTGACATGCAGCGAGGGCGCCTCGCCCGAAGTCATCGCGTCATGCATCATGCCGCGCGGCACGTAGGCGCAATCGCCGGCCTTGAGCAGGAATTCATGCTTAAGCGCGCCGCTCGCATGCACGCCGCTGCGGAATTCCTCGCCGCGAAACGGCGTGTCGATTGGTTTTTCGTAGAGCCGCCAGGCTTTCTCGCCCGACATTTGCAACACGAACACGTCGTGATTGTCGTAATGAGTGCGAAAGCCCTGCGCGCTCGGGGGCGTGAGGTAAAGGTTGGTCTGCACGTGGGCGGAGAACACGAATTCGAGGCCCCGGCAAAATCGCCCGAGCGAAGGCTCGATCTGGTGGGCCTGCTGCAAGATGATGGTGGCGCCGCCGCGATGAAAATCGGCAATGGCGCCGCGGTCGATATAGCCGGCGGCGTCGACATAATCGGAACGCGCCAGCTTATCACGCGAAGCGTCGGCCAGATCGAGCTGACCTTCGCGCAAATCCACGCTGGTGATCAGCCGATCCACCGCGTCGATATTGATCAAACCGTCGAAGCGCTTGGCTTCATTATGCGCGACCACAAGCGCTTCGCGCTCATAGATTCGCGCAAGAAAATCCTCGATCCGCCCGGCCCCAAGCAAATGGCCGAGCGGATCGGCGAGCCAAGGCTCGGACATTTTGCTCAGCGGCCGCGGCCGTAGCCAGCGCCATCCGAATTGGGTCCGGAATCGCTGTCGGTCACGCCGGTGCGGCCATAGCCGGCCCCGTCGCTTGGATCGCTGTCGCTGCGGCCGGTATAACGCTGCCCGCTCGGACCGCGCCCGCCGCCGGCGCGGTCGGTTGGATCGCTGTCGGTTTGTCCGGTGCCGCGGCCGGCGCCGGGGGAATCGGTCGGATCGCTATCGGTGAGGCCGCTACGCGAGCCGCGGCCGTAGCCGGCGCGATCGGCGCCGCCGCCGCGGTCGCCATCGGTGACGCCACTCGCGCCGCCGCCGCCGCGCCCGCGCCCGACTGGATCGCGGTTAGCACCGCTGTCGGAATCGGTCATGCCGGTGCGTCCGCCGCGCCCGCGGCCCGACGGGTCGGCATAGGCGCCGCTATCGCTGTCGGTGACGCCCGAAGAGCCGCGCCCGCTGCCGGCGGGATCGCCGTAGGCGCCGCTGTCGCCGTCGGTGACGCCGCTCCGGCGTCCGCGGCCATAGCCGGGATTATCCGAATTGGGACCGCTGTCGCTATCGGTTTGCCCGGTTCGGCCGTAGCCGGAACGGTCCCCGCCGCCGCCGGTATCGCTATCGGTGCGGCCGGTGTAATTCTGGGCGCTGGCCGCGCCCGTCACCACAGCGGTCGCGCCGCCGGCAAGAATTGCCACGCCCGCCACCCGGCTCATGAATGAGCGCCGGTTCAGTGGTTTCTTTTCGCCTTTGTTTTCTTCGTCCGACATGCGCAATTCCCCTGACGGCGCCGTTCCGCAATTGCGAAACAGTCGCAAATAAATCACATCCCACGCGGCTGAATCAGTAACACGCCATGGCGTCCGTGCAACGTAGGAAATGAGCATGGGCTGACACCGGCGGGCGCGGCCCGCGGGTCCGGCCAAGGGCCGACCTGCGGCTAAACTCCGTCGCCAGCCGGGACCCATCGGCGCGGTGAGCGCGAACCGCCCTAAAACGTGTTTGGTTTGACGCCCATCGGCAAATGCAATTCCACAAGCGGTCCGCCGCGAATCCACGCAGGAACACAGCGGGAGACCAGGATGATCGGTTCGTTACAGGGCGTCGTCGCGGCCATCGGCGAGGAGACGGCTTTGATCGAGGTCGGCGGCGTCGGCTATGTTGTACAAGGCGGCGCGCGCACGTTGGGTCGCCTCGCCATGGGCGCCCCGGCGCGGTTCTATATCGAGACGCACGTACGCGAGGATGCGATCAGGCTTTTCGGCTTCGACAGCGAGGAAGAGCGCGCCTGGTTCGCGCATCTACAGACCATTCCTGGCGTCGGCGCCAAAGTGGCGCTCGGCATTCTCGACGCCATGCCGCCAGCTATGCTGGTCGATGCGGTGGCGCTGCAGGACAAAGCCGCCTTCGCGCGCGCCAACGGGGTGGGCCCCAAACTCGCCGCACGACTGGCGCAAGAACTCGCCGCCAAACAAGGCCCGAAGGGGTTTCTCTCGCTCGCCGCCGCGCAAGGCGCGCGCGGCGCAGCGCCCGCCGCGCTGGGGAGTAACGGCGCGCGCGCCGAAGCGGTGTCGGCTTTGGTCAATCTCGGCATCGATTCCAGCAGCGCCGCACGCGCGGTTTCCGCAGCCGCGAAGAATTTCGCCGCCGACGCGCCCGCGCCAGAACTGATCCGCGCGGCGTTGAAGGAAGTGAGTCGGTGAGATTTGAGATTAGCAAACCCCTCGGTCCGGGATGGGCCCATGTCACAAGCGGCTGGCGGACCTGTGCGCTGTCTATGGACACGGGCTCTTGGCCTTCGGGTTCAGTAAAGCGTTCGTTGGGTTCGGCCTCGCAATGCATGCCGCCGCCTGCTATATGAGCTATCAGACGGAGTCGTGACAATGGACACTGAACTCGTATTCGTCATTATTGTCGGAACCCTTCCCCTCATCGCGGCGGCTGTGGTGCTCTATTTCGCCAATCGCGATGCGCGGCGGCGCGCCGGGCGCTGAGCCGCAGCACTTAAGGGCGCACGAACATCAACCTGGTTTCGTCCACCTGACCCAGGTTTTCGATGATGGCGCGGCGGGCGGCTTCGCGCACGGCGGCTTGGCTCGCGGCGATGCAGCTGACGATTTTGCCGGTTTCGTCGCGCACTTCGCGTACGCCCGCGATGGGCCCGTCGCGCAGGACATCACCGCAATCGAGGGCCACGACATATATTTCAGTGGCCGGCAATACGCCAATCGGCGCGATGGCGAGATATCTTGGTCCGCGCGGTTCAGCTTCTTGCAGGTACTCGGCAAGATAAAGCGGCGCATAAGTTTCGGCGTTGGGGCGTTCGGTCGCGGCCGCGAGCACCAAGCGCATCACTTCGTCGCGCTCAGGTTCGGCCGCGCCCGTGCGCGCTGGCGTGCGGACATGGAATTGCCAAGCCCCGTCGAGCAACCGGCGCAGTTCGCCCGGCGCACAGGCGGCGGGCAAGCGTCCGCGCCGGCGCGCCATGCGGGCGGGACAATCCTCGCCGATCTGGATCCAAACTCCCTCGGTGAGCGGGGCGGGGCCAAGTTGATCGGCGGGTGAAAACAGCGGCTCTTCCGCCGTCAATGGCGCGCACCCAGCCAGCGCCGCCGTCGCAATTATTGCTTTGAACCATGGGGCCATCATGGCGCCTCCAACCTCAGTTTGCGCCCGAAGGCGGCGAAATCAAGGGCAGCCGGCGGAACGATTGTAATACCGAATCGCGCTACCCCATCGCCCATGTCCGCACCCGCAGAACGCATCTTGTCGCCCGCGCCCATGTCTGGAGAGGGGGGCGACCGCGCGTTGCGCCCCACCGGGTTTGACGAATTTGTCGGTCAGCCGGCGGTCAAGGCCAATCTCAAGGTGTTCGTCGATGCGTCGCGCGGGCGCGGCGATGCGATGGACCACGTGCTGCTGTTCGGCCCGCCGGGTCTTGGCAAGACCACGCTCGCGCAAATCATCGCGCGCGAACTCGGCGTCGGTTTTCGCGCCACTTCAGGTCCGGTGATCGCACGCGCCGGCGATCTGGCGGCGCTGCTCACCAATTTGGAGCCGCGCGATGTGTTGTTCATCGACGAAATCCATCGCCTGGCCCCGGCGGTGGAGGAAATCCTCTATCCGGCGATGGAGGATTACCGGCTCGATCTGATTATCGGCGAAGGCCCAAGCGCGCGCTCGGTGCGCATCGATCTGTCGCCGTTTACGCTCGTCGGCGCGACCACGCGCGCGGGATTGCTCGGTAACCCGTTGCGCGACCGTTTCGGCATTCCACTGCGGCTGGATTTTTACAGCACCGAGGAATTGCTCGGCATCGTCACCCGCGCGGCGGCAAAACTGGGCGTGGCTATCACCGGCGAAGGCGCCGTCGAAATCGCCAAGCGCGCGCGCGGCACCCCGCGCGTGGCCGTGCGCCTGCTGCGCCGCGTGCGCGACTTCGCCGATGAAAACGCGATCGACGCCAAGCTCGCCGATCACGCGCTGAAGCGCCTGGAAGTGGACGGCGACGGCCTCGATCTGCTCGACCGCCGCTATCTGCATGCGCTGGTGGAAACCTATTCCGGCGGTCCGGTCGGCGTCGAAACTCTGGCCGCCGCGCTCGCCGAAGCCCGCGACGCCGTCGAAGACATGATCGAGCCCTATTTGATGCAACAAGGCTTCGTCATGCGCACGCCTCGTGGGCGCATGGCCGCTCCGAAAGCGTATGAGCGGCTGGGAAAGAAAGCGCCAACGCGCGCGCCGGAGACGGGGGCGTTGTTTGGGGAGGAGTAGGGGTGCCTGCCCAAATGTCGATTATTCTCTATTGCTGGCAACAAGGACGGCAAAGTCATCGACGATGCCAGCTATAAGGCGGGCCCTTGCATCTCTGATTCCCAATACTGCGCTACTTTCGCATAGCACCCATCCCCGGATTGCGCGAAGCGCAAGTCCGGGGCCTATAATCACCAGCGTTCGCGTTTATGGGTCCCGGGCTCGCCGCTCACGCGGCGCCCCGGGAATGGGTGCGGAGTTTCAGGAACTAAGAGTTTCTGCTGTCCTCCCTCCATGTCCACCCTCACCATCCCGCTCGATCCCGCCACCGAGGCCGCGCTCGACGAGATCGCCGGCGCCGCCAATCACCATTTCAAGACATAGCGCCCGTCCTCCCCCGTAAGGGGGAGGTGGCGCGTGCGTGAGCACGCGACGGAGGGGGAAGCGCTGCGGTTTGAAGCGTTGGAGCTGTCCCGCTCAGTCACGCTGGCGCGCGACAGCTCCCCCACCTAGATCGCAAAGAGCGATCTCGGCCGACCAAGAAACGCCGGCTGCGGAGCAGCCGGGGGCGGGGGAGGACGGGTGTTATGTTCTGTGAGGTTGGCGTTTGCGCACTTCGTGCTCCGCCGCAGCGTTCAGCGCGCGCCGCGATCAGCCCCCCAACGGCCGACGTCCGGTCGAGCGGCGGCGCTCCGGCGTCGGCTCGGTTGCGATTTCCACGATCGCCGGCAGCTCCGCCATCGCCTCAAAAGTGAGCGAAGTGGTGTAGCTGCGCACCGCCGCTTCCGAGCCGGCCGGCGCGTTGGCGCGGTGGCGCGCGGCGAGCACGAACTGCCCTGGCGCCTCGAAGCTCACCAGCGCGCGCCCGTCGGCGCCGGTGACAACGAAGCGGTCGAGCTTGGTGTCTGGGTCGCCGGCGGCATAGATCACAATTGCGGTGTTGGCCATCGGCGCGCCGTCGAACAGCACTTCAATTTGAAAACCGGCCGCGGCCAACACTTGATTGGGGTGCGTCAGCGGGCGGATGGCGAGCCGGCCGATGGCGCGGTCCACCACCACACGGGTCGGGGCGCCGCGGGTGACGTACACGTCGGCCAGCGACACCGCTTGTAATGTCGTGGTGGGCGCGCCTTCGGGTGGTATTTCGCCTTGGCCAAGCGGGCGCCATTGGCCATCGACGCCGACCAAGGTGGTCACTTGGCCGATCTGCTCGCCGGTCGAGATCCTATAGGTGCCCCCGTGCGGCAGGTCCGGCGCCAAATGGGCGACGCGCCCGGTCACTTCGATGCGCTCGAACAGGCCCGGCGCCCCATCGGGGTTGAGCACGATGGCATTGCCGCTCACGGCGATCTGCGGAATGAAAAACTGGCTCGCGAACGCTCCTTCAACGGCGACGACTCCGCGATCGGGCCAGAAATCCGCAGGTTTGAGGTAGGAAGTATAGCCGAAGGCCGGCGTTGCGAGCGCGGCCACCAAAGCCGCGGCCAGAACAATAGTTTTCATCGTTGCACTCGCCCTTGTTCGCGCGCATGCGTCCGCGCTGTTGATCCCGCCCCAGAACACACCACCGGCGCGCAGGTTGCAAGAGTGTAACGCGGCTGTGATGGGGATGCGGACCGCCGGCGGTCCATGTTACTGCTTCTTCCGCGCCAGCGGATGCTTGGTTTGCACCAGCGTTTTCAAACGCCCTTCGGCCACGTGCGTGTAAATCTGTGTGGTGGCGATGTCGGAATGACCCAAAAGCATTTGCACGGTGCGCAGATCGGCGCCGCCTTCGACCAGGTGCGTCGCGAAGGCGTGGCGCAGCACGTGCGGTGAAATCCGCGCCGGATCGAGGCCGGCTTCAGTTGCGGCGGCTTCGAGGATTTGGCCGACTCGTCTGCGTGTGAGCTTGCCGTCGGCGGCGCTCAGCGAGGGAAACAGCCAGCGCGCCGCCCGTTCGCGCTTTGCGGCTTGCTTCGGCAGCGCCGCATCTCGCCCCGCCAGATGCGCGTCGAGCGCCTGCAAAGCGGGCCGTCCCAATGCGACCAGCCGTTCCTTGCCGCCCTTGCCGGCGACAATCATATGGTCCTGGCCGGGCTTAGGGGCCGCGCGCAGCGGCAGCGACACCAATTCGCTCACCCGCAAGCCCGCGCCGTAGAGCAATTCGATCAGCGCCCGATCGCGCGGGCTCTCCGCCGCCGCGATCAATCGCTCGACTTCCGCGAGCGATAGCGTTTTCGGCAAGCTGCGCGCGCGCTTGGGCGCCTCGAGCCGCGAGGTCGGATCGTCGGCGCGGAGGTTTTCCTGCAGCAGGAAGCGGTAAAATTGCTTCAGCGCCGAGATGCGCCTTCTTGCCGTCGCCGGCGCCAGGCCGCGCTTGGTCAAGCCCGCGACATAGTCTTCGATCGCCTCGGCGCCCGCGCCAGCGAGCGCGCCCTTCACATGCTCGTGCGCGTCCGCCAAATCGCGCGCGTAAGCCTCGAGCGTATTGGCCCGTGCGCCGCGCTCGGCGGAAAGCATTTCCAGGAACGCTTCGATCAGCGCGGAATCGTTCATGGCCGGCATGCTAGCACCGCCAGCGCCGCCGGTCTTCGGGCGGGCGCCGTCAAGGGGGCGGGAATTCGAGACAATACGCCAGCCGCCGTTGCGCAGGGCCACGCCCATCTTTGCCCAGGAAAGTGCGGCGCCGTCATTACTTTTATTGCGGTGGCGGTTGTTCAGAACTTCCAGAGCCCTGGCTTGATCGGACCGCGTCCCTCACGAATCGCGGCCTCCGGTACGCCGCTCGCAATGGTCCATCGTGGGGCAGCCACAGCTCCACGTCGTCGTCACGGGCCCGCTCGCGGCAGGGTATGTAGCTGTCATCAAGAGCAGAACCCAGTTGGGGACACTCGTCAAATGTAGTGCTGAACATATTGGCTCTCGTAACCCCAGCAGTGACGAGGCGATCCTCGAACTCTGATCCGATATGACCTGCAACGACGAAAGCGGGGCTCACGGCTTCGATAAAGCATGCACTCATGTGAGCGGCGCCGAACACTATAGCGTCGCTGTCGATGGGGACATGGCTGGAATTTTCCACCATGATGCGCTCGCCATAACGACAAGAACGCGGGCGCCGCTGGGGTGACCCAACGCTGGCCCCGGCCATCAGTACGGAATGAGGGCCGTATTGAAATTGCACCATTATGGTTGCCGCTGCACGTTCGAAGTTGCGCGAACGACGAGGCTCGCCTCGTCCTCTAGTGTCGGCGCCGTCTTGCCAGCCAGCGACATAGACAACGCGCGCGTCACCGAGATCAAAGCTATGGCCAAAGGGCAGATCCTCCGCGCCGACTTGGCGCGCCACCGCTGATGTCTGGGCAATGAGAGACGACACCTCATCACTATTGTAGACGATCTCCCGCACCTGAAACTCGGCAAGAATTTCTGGCAGATCGTCGAGCTTGCGCGCATCGATGCGATCTATCGCGAGCAGGTCGATTGTGCGCTCCGGCGCCAGTTCTCGGACGGAATCTATGCAGGGCGCTGTTCTGCTGCCAGCATCATAGACAAAGGTGCTGCCAGCTGGCGTCCGCGCCACGACACATAGCCCCCCGCCGGCATCAATAACTCTAATGTAAGCCTCGTTCGCTGACGCAACCGTTGCGAGACTGAGGGTTGTGAAAAGCAAGGCTAGCACTAGCCGCGTATCCATTGCCTTAGTCCTTGTCACTTATGGGCGCGTCCCGATTATACGGGGTGCTAGCAAAAAAAACATCCTAGTGGTCCGATTCCAACATTCGCATCCCGTTTCGGCCCGCTCTGTTGCGAATGTTGGAATCATAAGGACCACTAG
>Ga0247727_10002643_pt1 | contig 40624 bp, 37 predicted proteins | sample WisWelCaveWW1625_FD_202498 | JGI IMG/M metagenome (GOLD analysis project Ga0247727, IMG submission 202498) | Biofilm microbial communities from Wishing Well Cave, Virginia, United States - WW16-25 | ecosystem: Environmental > Aquatic > Deep subsurface > Groundwater > Cave microbial mat | place... | reverse complement strand
ATCGACAGCCCCACCGGACTCCTCCTCCGGGGTTAGCAGACCCCGACGGAGCGTCAGCCCTCGAGGACATCCGCTGGTGAGGCAACGAAGCCATTTCGAGGACATTTCAGGTGAGTCAACTCGCCGGCTATCACCGGAGGCCTGACCTGCTCTATCCTGCGGTTCCGTCGCGCGCGGCCGACCGCGCGCGACCCGATCGGGAGGAACCCATGGCCGACCTGGTGACCACGATCCCCGCCCTGCACCCCGGCGAGCGGCTGCTCTGCGGCCCCGGCCCGTCGAACGTGCACCCCGCGGTGCTCGACGCGATGCGACTCCCCATGAACGGGCACCTCGATCCCGACTTCTGGGACATCCTCCTCGACCTCGCCGCCGGGCTGAAGGCTCTCTGGCGCGCGCCCGACGGTGGCCTCACGATCAGCCTGTCCTCCAGTGGCAACTCGGCGATGGAGGCCGGCTTCCTCAACCTGCTCGAGCCCGGCGACAAGGTGATCTCGTGTCACTGGGGTTTCTTTGGGTCACGGCTCAACGACTTCGCGCACCGAGTCGGCGCCGAGGTGGTGGAGCTCACCGCCGACCTCGGGCAGATCGTGCCCGTCGAGGCGATCATGGACGCGGTCGCGGCCAACCCCGACGCCAAGATCGTGAGCGTCGTGCACGCCGAGACCTCCACGGGTGCCGATTTCCCCCTGGCCGACCTCGCCCGAGGATTGAAGGCGAGCGGCTCCGACGCCCTCCTCTACGCCGACTGCGTCACGTCGCTCGGTGGCCAGGAGGTCGAGGCCGAGGCATGGGGCCTGGACTACGCGTATTCGTGCTCGCAGAAGGCGCTGGGTTGCCCGCCCGGGCTCGCCCCGGTGTCGATCAGCCCGCGGGCCATCGCAGCGATGCAGGCGCACAAGAGCCCGGTTCCCTACTACTACGACTTCGAGGAGCTCACGAAGTACTGGATCGAACGACCCATCGCCTACCACCACACGATGCCGATCTTGCAGTACTACGCGCTCTACACCGGCGTGAAGCTCACCCTCGATGAAGGCCTCGGGGCCCGCTGGGCGCGCAACGAACACGCCGGCCGGTACTTCCAGGACCAGATCCGCGCCCGTGGGTTCGAGCTGCTCGCCGACCCCGATCACCAGCTCGTGGAGCTCACCGCCGTGAAGGTCCCCGAAGGCATCGACGGCAAACAGATCCAGACCCGGATCCTTCGCGAGCACGACATCGAGGTGGGCGGCGGTCTCGGCCCCACGGCGCCCCCCATCTGGCGGGTGGGGCTGATGGGCGTGAACGCGAACCGCGAGACCGCCGATCGGGTCCTCGCGGCGTTCGACGCCGTGTTGCCTCGGTAGGTCGCCATGACCGACAAGGCCCGGCTCCACCGCAGCGAGCTCGCCGTGCCCGGGACCAACGCCCGGGCGATGGAGAAGGCCGCCACGCTCGGGGCCGACGTGGTCTTCCTCGACCTCGAAGACGCGGTGGCGCCCGACGACAAGGAACGGGCGCGCGCGAACGTGATCGAGGCGCTCGAGGCCCACGACTGGTCGAGGTGCGCGATCAGCGTCCGGATCAACGGCCTCGACACCCACTGGTGTTACCGCGACGTCGTCGACGTGGTCGAAGCTCGCGGCGAGATCCTCGACACGGTCCTGGTCCCGAAGGTGGGATCGCCGTCCGACGTCGAGTTCGTCGCGACCTTGCTGGATCAGATGGAGTGGCACCAAGGGTTGGAACCGGGCCGCATCGGCATCCACGTCTTGATCGAGACCGCGAAGGGCATGGCGAACGTCGAGTCCATCGCGCGTGCCCGGCCCGACCGCCTCGAGGCGATGGTGTTCGGCGTCGCCGACTACGCGGCCAGCGTCCAAGCGCGAACGACCAACATCGGCGGCGCCAACCCGGACTACGCGGTGCTCACCGACCCCGACGAGGCCGGCGCTCGCGCGATCCACTGGGGTGATCAGTGGCACTTCGGCATCTCGCGCATGGTCGCGGCGTGCCGAGCCGAGGGGCTCAGGCCGATCGACGGTCCGTTCGGCGACTACCAGGACGCCGACGGGTACCGCGGCGCCGCCCGGCGAGCGGCCGCTCTCGGATGCGAAGGCAAGTGGGCGATCCACCCGTCGCAGGTCGCGCTCGCGAACCAGGTGTTCACCCCCGCCGAGGAAGAGGTCGACCGCGCCGAGCGGATCTTGCAGTCGATGGAGGAGGCCGCGAAGGAAGGAAAGGGAGCGGTGTCGCTCGACGGCCGTCTCATCGACGCGGCGTCGATCCGCATGGCCGAGAACCTGATGCGCAAGGTCGAGCAGATGCGCGCCCGAGGCGGTGCAGGCGGATGAACATCCACGAGTACCAAGCAAAAGAGCTGTTGCGCAGCTACCGGGTCCCGACCCCGCGCGGCGAGGTCGTGTACACCTCGAAGGCCGCGGCGCGCGTCGCCGAGGAGCTCGGCGGCAGCCGGTGGGTCGTGAAGGCACAGATCCACGCCGGCGGCCGGGGCAAGGCCGGCGGCGTGAAGATCGCGAACACGCCCCAGAAGACCGCCGAGGTCGCCGACCTCATGCTGGGGTCCACCCTGGTGACGGCCCAGACCGGGCCGGAGGGTCAGGTCGTCAGCCGTCTCCTCGTCGAGCGGGCGTCGCGGATCGAGCGCGAGTTCTACCTGTCGATGGTGGTCGACCGCGACTCGCAGCGGATCGTCGTGATCGCGAGCGCCGAGGGCGGCGTCGACATCGAGGAGGTGGCCGCCGCCGACCCCGGCGCGATCCACAAGGAATACATCGACCCCGGTGTCGGCCTCTTGGATTTCCAGTGCCGCAAGGTCGCGACGGCGATCGGCCTGGGCAACCGAACGACGTCGTTCACGCGGCTGCTGCGCCGGATGTACCGGCTCTTCCGTGACAAAGATTGCCTGCTGCTCGAGATCAACCCGTTCATCGAAACAGAAGACGGTGAGCTGATCGCGCTCGACGCGAAGATGGGCTTCGACGACAACGCCCTGTTCCGCCAAGGCGCGATCGTCGAGCTCCGCGACTTCGATGAGGAGGACCCGAAGGAGGTCGAGGCCACCGGTCACGGCCTGAACTACATCGCGTTGGACGGGTCGGTCGGGTGCATCGTGAACGGTGCCGGGCTGGCGATGGGCACGATGGACGCCATCGCCCACCACGGTGGGCGCCCCGCGAACTTCCTCGACGTGGGCGGCGGTGCCAGCCCCGAGAAGATCGCGAACGCGTTCCGGATCGTGCTGAAGGACCCCAACGTGAGGGTGATCTTGGTGAACATCTTCGCGGGCATCAACCGGTGCGACTGGATCGCCCAAGGCGTGGTGCAAGCCACGCGCGACCAGGCGATCGAGGTGCCGGTGGTCGTTCGCCTCGCGGGCACCAACGTCGAGGAGGGCCGCGCGATCCTCGACGAGAGCGGGCTCGCGCTGATCCAGGCGGACGACCTCGATGATGCGGCAGCGAAGGCCGTCGCGGCGACCGGGGTGGTGGCTTCATGAGCGTGTTCGTCGACAAGGCCTCCCGCGTCATCTTCCAGGGTTTCACCGGCCAACACGCGACGTTCCACGCGGAGGAGGCCATGCGGTTCGGTACGCAGGTGGTCGGTGGCGTCACACCGGGGCGAGGTGGAACGACGCACCTCGACCGCCCGGTGTTCAACTCGGTCGAGGAGGCCGTGCGCGAGACCGGCGCCACGGTGAGCGGCATCTTTGTGCCCCCGCAGATCGCGGTCGACAGCCTCTACGAGGCGATCGAAGCCGGCATCGAGGTGGCGGTGATCATCGCCGACGGCGTGCCCGTGCAGGACATGGTGCGCACGAAGCGGTACCTTGCCGGGCGATCGACCGCCATCATCGGCCCGAACTCGCCCGGGATCATCACGCCCGGCGAGTGCAAGGTCGGGATCATGCCGAGCCACATCTACTCGAAGGGCCGCGTGGGGGTGGTGTCGCGCTCCGGGACGCTCAACTACGAGGCGGTCTCGCAGATGACCAAGCTCGGCCTCGGACAGTCGACGTGTGTCGGGATCGGCGGGGACCCGGTGAACGGGACCGACTTCAAGACCGTGTTGCAGGCCTTCGAGAACGACGACGACACTGACCTGGTCGTCATGATCGGCGAGATCGGCGGGCGCCAAGAGGTGGAAGCGGCCGCATGGGCTGCGCAGTACATGCGGAAACCCCTGGTCGCGTTTATCGCCGGCGTCTCGGCGCCTCGGGGACGCCGCATGGGGCACGCGGGCGCGGTGATCTCCGGCGACGCCGACACGGCGACCGCGAAGCTCGACGCCATCGAGTCGTTCGGTCACCGCGTGGTGCGCAACCCGGCAGATATCGGCGACGCCGTGCTCCTGAGCGTGAAGGAGCAAGGCGGGCCGAGCCCGGGCATGGCGGCCTCGTAGCCATGAGTTCAACGCTCGGGACGAAAGGCCCCCGACCTGGGTCTTTGGGCCGTAGACGAGACCATCAGCGGCGGGTAGGGTGCTGCCACGTCGTCCGATCCGGCAGCGTGGGAGGGAACGCGATGCGAAGGGTGACTACGTTCGTCGTGCTCGCAGCGTGCCTCGCCGTGCCCACGGCCGCCGCGGCACCGGGTGATGATGCCGCGCCCACGGGCGGTACGGCGCTGGCGCGCTGCCACCTCCGCGTCTTGACGAACGAGGGCGACACGAAGGCGATCTACCGTCTCTTCCGCTCGGAGCCGCGTCGCGACTGGCGTCTCAAGATCTTCCAAGACGACGTGCGGGTGTATTCGGCCCTTCATCGCGCCGATGCCGACGGCAGGTTCAAAGCGGTGACACATTTCCCCGATCTTCCTCGCAGGAACGTCATCACCGCGCGGGCACGCGACCTGGTGACCGGTTCCGTGTGCGCCATCACGCTGAGGGTCTGACCGGACCTCACTCGGCTCGCTCGAAGACGACCCCGTCGCCGTCTTGGAACGCCGGCGACCACGGTGAGCTCTGCGCTGCCGCGAGCAAGACCTCGTGACGCTCGGCGTCGACGACGAGCACGTCGACCTCCCATCGATCGAGCACGCCCTGCCACCCTGGCTCCGCGTTCACGACGGTGAAGTATTCGCCCCAGACCTCGTCGGGGAACAGCTCGACCCGGGCGTCGGTGAACTGCAGGACATCGGGGACGACGAGCTCGTACCACCCGCCCGACCAGCTCGCGAAGACCCGATCCCCGGGCTCCGTCGCGTCGGCCAGGGCGCCGGCCAGCCCCGTCGGCGCGTCGGCGAGCAGCGACGCCTCGGGTGTGATCGTCACCACCCTCATCAGACCGACCGCAACCAGCGACCCGAGGGCGACGGCGACAACGGCGGTGGCGCGGGCGGAAGGTTCGCGGCGCTCGCCACCCTGTGGCGCGAACATGGCTGCGATCGGTGGCACCACCAGCGACCACCACAGCAGGTTTCGCCCGCTCCACGCGGCGAGCCCCGTGAACGCCACCAGACTGGCGATCTGCCCCGGACGCAGCCGGCGCGGTTGGCGAGCCACCGCGACCAGGAGCGCGAGGACGACGACGGCGAAGACGGGACCCGCCGGAGCGTGCTCCCACAGCGGGCGCCATTCGTCGATCACGTCGCGCACGATGGGCGACGTGGCGAGGTCGCCGACGTACCGATAGGTGCCGGCCCCCCACGGCGTCGCGAACGGTGTCACGAGGCTCGCCACGAGCGACGCCGCGAGCCACCTGCGGGAGCGATGCTCCGAGACCTCGTCGACGAGCCGGAGCGCGATGAGCAGCGGCAGCAGCACGAAGCTGCCGTGCACGTTCGCCCACACGACCCCGATGACGGCGAGCCCCAACGCCCGGACCGGCTCGTCGCGCCACCGGTCGAGGACGAGTGACGCCGCCAGGAACAGCGGCACGGCGAGGAGCTGCGACCGGAGCGCGAACGTCCCGGGCAACGTGACGGCGACCACGAACGCCACGAGCGACAACAGGCCGGACCAGAAGGGGTCGGCGCCTGCACGCCGGGTTCGCCAGTAGGTCACCCCGACGGCGAAGGCTGTCAGGAGCGCACGGAGCACCACGAGCCCCCGCCAGCCACCAGAACCGTAGGAGCCGGCCAGGACCAACTCCGACCCCCACTGCTGGTTGAGCCACGACTCGCCACCGACGGTGAAGGTGAACACGTCGACGCGGAGCAGCTCCCCCGTCTCGGCCATGACCTGACCAGCGCGAACGAGGTACGAGACGTCGCCCGTGTTGGTCTGCGACAGCAGCGCGGCGGCCAAGGGGAGCGCCGACGACATGAGGAGCCAGGGCTCGACGAGGTGGGCTCGCGACCTCGACCTGCCGCCCCGACTGCCGCCGCTCATGACCGGCGACCGTAGCAGCCGGACGCCCATCGACGGGCAGACTACCGGTGGTGGCCACGGCCACTGGGAGCGGGTAGCGTCCCCCCCATGCGCCGGGACCGACTCGAGCTGCTCCTCGCCAGTTTCCTGATGCTCTTCGTCGAGCTCGTCTTGATCCGCTGGGCGGGCGCCTACGTCGTCTACCTGTCGTATTTCTCCAACTTCGTGCTGCTCGGGAGCTTCCTCGGCATCGGGATCGGCTTCCTGCGGGCGCACAGGCAACCTGACCTGTTCCGCTGGTCGCCGGTCGCGCTGGCCGTCTTCATAGGCCTCGTCAAGTCCCTGCCGGTCGTCATCGACCGCAGCGGTGGCGACGTGATCTTCTTCGGGGCGCTCGAGACCAAGGGGCTGCCGGCGTGGGTGATGTTGCCGTTCGTCTTCCTCGCCGTGACCGCGGTGCTCGCGACCATCGCGCACGGCGTCGCGGTCCGGTTCGCGAAGTTCCCGGCGCTCGAGGCGTACCGGCTCGACATCGGCGGTGCGGTCCTTGGTGTGGTCACCTACGCGGTCGCGTCGCTCCTGGGTGTCCCGCCTCTCGGGTGGGCGCTGGTCATCATCGCCTTGTACGTATACCTGCTCCGCCCCTTCAAACAGATCCATATGGTGGCTGCGGCGGTTCTGCTGATCGTCACCGCCTTCGGGACGTTCACCGCCGGCACGGTGTGGTCGCCGTATTACCGACTCGAGTTCAACGAGACCAACCTCGGGATCCGTGCGAACGGTGTCCCCCACCAGCGCATGGAGACGATCGTGCGCGGGACGCCGTACCAGAACCCCTACGCGTGGTCCACCACGCCCCCACGAGACGTGTTGGTCATCGGGGCCGGCAACGGCAACGACGTGGCCGCCGCCCTCGACCGGGGTGCATCATCGATCGACGCCGTAGAGATCGACCCGACGATCCAGGACCTCGGTGCCGAGCACCACCCGCTTCGTCCCTACGCCGACCCTCGCGTGCGACGCATCATCAACGACGGCCGTGCCTACCTCGAGCAGACCGACGAGACCTACGACCTCATCGTGTTCGCGTTGCCCGACTCCCTGACGCTGGTCGCCGGTCAATCCGCCATCAGGCTCGAGAGCTTCCTGTTCACCCGTGAGGCGGTCGAGGCTGCGAAGGCCCGGCTCAACCCTGGTGGCTCGTTCGCCATCTACAACTTCTACCGAGAAGCGTGGTTGCTCGACCGTCTCGCGAACACGCTTCAGACCACGTTCGACCAGACCCCGTGCCTGTACATCGGTGGTGAAGGCGGCGGCGACGTCGGGGCCTTCGCGATGCTGGCTGTGGGCACGGCCGACACCTCCCTGTCATGCAACCGCACCTGGGCGCCGACGGGTGAGGTCATCGAGCCCGCCACCGATGATCGCCCGTTCGTCTACCTCCGTGAGCGGTCGATCCCGTCGCGGTACCTCTGGGCCCTGGGGCTCGTGTTGCTCACGTCGGCCGCGCTCGTGCGTTTCGCGGGCGCCCGCTACCGCGCCATGGGTGGCTACCTCGACCTGTTCTTCATGGGCGCGGCGTTCCTGCTGCTCGAGACGAAGAGCGTCGTGCAGTTCGCGCTGTTGTTCGGGACGACGTGGTTCGTGAACGCCTTGGTGTTCGCGGGCATCTTGCTGACCGTCCTCCTCGCGATCGAGGTCGAGCGGAAGCTTCGCATCGGCAGGCCGACGTTGCTGTTCTCCCTGTTGTTCCTGGGCCTATTGATCGCCGGCATCGTTCCGACGTCCGCGCTGCTCGAGCTCTCGGCGGTTCCCAGGTTCATCGCCGCGACGTCGCTCGCCTTCTTCCCGGTGTTCATCGCGAACCTCGTGTTCGCGGGCCGCTTCCGCGACACCGAAGATCCGACGACGGCGTTCGGGGCCAACCTTCTGGGCGCGATGGTCGGTGGCGCGATCGAATACGTTTCGCTCGTGACCGGCTACCGCGCGCTGCTGGTGGTCGCGGCCGTGCTCTACCTGCTCGCCTACATCACCGGTGCGCGGAAGGTGGGCGGTGCGAAGTCGGCGCGCTCAGGCGAACGGGTGCCCCAACCCGAGCCGGCACCCGCCTAGGGGCGTGGCTGTGCGGCGCGGGCTCGCGCATCTGCTCTCCCCTTCGCTCGACGATGTGTGGGCGGTCGTCGCCGTGCTGCTGCCGGTCGGTGCCACGCTGCTGGTGCGAACGCAGGCCATCGACCTCGCTTACCAGATCCGCGCCGGCGAGGTGATGCTCGACACGGGTTCGGTGCTTCGAACCGACACCTTCACGTACACGGTCGGTGGTGAGCCATGGCTCAACCAGCAGTGGGGTGCCCAGGTGGCGCTGGCAGCCGTCTTCCGGCTGGGCGGGTGGCCACTCCTGGACCTGACCCGGGCCGCGCTGGTAGCGATCACGTGCCTGTTCATCTACCGGGCGTGCCGAGCGAACGAGGCGACACCGCGCCTCGCTTCGGTGCTGACCCTGGCCGGCTGGTTGGTGGGGAGCCAGATCGTGACGATGCTCCGGCCACAGCAGTTCGCGTTCGCCTTGTTCGCCGCGACGCTCTGGGCGATCGCCACGCGGCACGAACACCCTTATCGCGTGTGGCTCGTGCCTGCGCTCGTGGTCGTGTGGGCGAACGTGCACGGAAGCTTCCCGCTGGCGATCGCGGTGCTCACGGGGGCATGGCTCGAGGACCGACGGGGTGACGTACGGCTGGCGAAGACGCTGGTGGCGGCCGCTGGTCTGTCCATCATCGCCTCGTTCGTGAACCCGTACGGACCGGGGGTCTGGCGATACGTCGTCGAGCTGTCGACGCACCCGATCGTGTCGCGCCGCGTCGCCGAATGGGGACCTCCCTCGATCCACACCCCGACCGGACAGCTGTTCTTCGCGTCCTTGTTCGTGATCGTCGCGATCGTCGCTCGCCGTGGGCGGCGGCTCGGATGGTTGCCGCTGCTCACCCTTGGCGTGTACGCCACGCTCTCGTTGCTCGCCATCCGTGGCGTGGCGTGGTGGGGACTCGCCATCCCGCTCATCGTGGCCGCGCAGCTCGCCGACCTGGACCAGCCGCGAGCGTCGGATCGTTCGCCGCGCCACATGGTCTTCATCGTCGCCCTGGCCGGTCTCGCCGTCGTCGGGTTCGCGTCACACCGCGGGCTCGATCCTCGAACGGGTGCCCCGACCATGTTGGCGTACGCCCCCGAGCGACTGGTGACCGCCGTACGGGCAGAGGTCGAGCCTGGGGATCGGGTGTTCGTCTCACAGCTCTACGCCTCGTGGGCAGGGTTCTCGGCCCCGGGCATCCTCGTCCACGTCGATCCGCGGATCGAGATCTTCCCCGAGCACGTGTGGGACGAACACTTCTCGATCTCCGACGGTCGCGAGGGCTGGGACGAGCTCCTCGACGACCAGGGCGTGAGGGCATTGATCCTCGAGTCGAGCCAGGCAGCCGGGCTGCTCGAGGTGCTCCCCACCAACGACGGGTGGCGTCTGCTCATCGAGACCGAAGAGGGCGCCGCGTACGTCAGCACCGCGGTGTGACTACGCTTCGGACCGGCCACGACGCGTGGCTCGCACACGATCGTTCGCCGCGAGCAACACCTTCCGCATCCGGACCGAGCCGGGCGTGACCTCGACGCATTCGTCCTCGCGGATGAACTCGAGTGCCTGCTCGAGCGAGAGCTGGGTCCTGGGGATGAGCCGCACCAACTCCTCGGCGGTGGACTGCCGCATGTTGGTGAGCTTCTTCTCCTTGGTGGGGTTCACGTCCATATCGTCGGCCCGGGCATTCTCGCCGACGATCATGCCCTCGTACACCGGCTCGCCCGGGCCGACGAAGAGCACACCGCGCTCTTGGAGGTTCATCAGGGCGAACGAGGTCGTCGAACCCTGCCGGTCGGCCACGAGCGAGCCGCTCGGCCTGGTCCGCAGCTCACCGTGCCAGGGCTCGTACCCCTCGAACACGTGGTGCAGCTGCCCGGTGCCTCGGGTCTCGGTCATGAACTCGGTGCGGAACCCGATGAGGCCGCGTGCCGGGACCACCTGCTCCATGCGGAGCCAACCGGTGCCGTGGTTGACCATCTCGACCAGGCGGCCCTTGCGAAGCGCCAGCAGCTGCGTGACGACACCGAGGAACTCTTCGGGGATGTCGATCGCGACCCGCTCCATGGGTTCGTGCCGCTTCGTGTCGATGGTCTTCACCACGACCTGCGGTTTGCCGACGGTGAGCTCGAACCCCTCCCGACGCATGACCTCGACCAAGATCGCGAGCTGGAGCTCGCCACGCCCCTGGACCTCCCACATCTCGGGCCTCTCGGTGTCGAGGATACGGATCGACACGTTCCCCACGACCTCTTGATCGAGGCGACCTTTCAACAACCGCGCCGTGACCTTCGTGCCGTCGGTCCCGGCCAGCGGCGACGTGTTGATCGCCACCGTCATCGAGAGCGACGGCTCGTCGACGCGGGTGACGGGCAAGGGCCGCGGGTCGTGGGGGTCAGCGAGGGTCTCGCCGATGGTGATCTCGGCGATGCCCGCGACCGCGCAGATCTCGCCCGGTCCCGCCTCGTCCGCCTCGACGCGGTCGAGCGCTTCGGTGATGTAGAGCTCGCCGACCTTCGCCTGCTCGATCGAGCCATCGGACCGGCACCAGGCCACCTGCTGACCTCGACGCAGGGTGCCGTTGCGCACGCGGCACAGAGCCAGGCGCCCGACGTACGGCGAAGCATCGAGGTTGGTGACCAGTGCCTGCAGCGGATGACCCTCCTCGTAGGCCGGCGCCGGGATGTGCGCCAAGAGCGTCTGGAACAACGGCTCGAGAGTCGGCTCCATGGCCGCGGGCGAGGTGCCGCACGAGCCGGTGCGCGCGTTCGCGTACACGATCGGGAAGTCGATCTGGTGCTCGTCGGCGTCGAGGTCCAAGAACAGCTCCTCGACCTCGTGGACCACCTCGGCGACGCGGGCATCGGGGCGGTCGACCTTGTTGACCACCAGCACGACCGGCAAACGGGCCTCGAGCGCCTTGCGGAGCACGAACCTCGTCTGCGGCAGCGGACCCTCGCTCGCGTCGACGAGCAGCAGCACACCGTCGACCATGGTGAGGGCTCGTTCGACCTCTCCCCCGAAGTCCGCGTGCCCGGGGGTGTCGACGATGTTGATCGTGATATCGCCGTGGCGCACGGCGGTGTTCTTGGCCAAGATCGTGATGCCCTTCTCGCGTTCCAGGTCCATCGAGTCCATGACCCGTTCGGCCACGTCCTGGTTCTCGCGGAAGGCCCCCGACTGCCACAACATGGCGTCGACCAACGTGGTCTTGCCGTGGTCGACGTGAGCCACGATGGCCACGTTGCGCAGATCGTCGCGGGTGGGCACGACCCGTCAGGCTATCGGGTGGAGCTCAGCCGGCGCCAGCCTTGAACCGGGCCCACTCGTCTTGGTACAGCTGGTCGTCGGCGGGCGACAGCGGCGCCACCGGCTGACCCATCTGGAAGTCCTCCTCGGCCACCAACGTGTTCTCGAGGTTCGGCGGGATGAACCCGGCGTCGAGGAACTCCTGCCGGTCCACGCCGACCAGCGGCGGCTGGAACCCCTCGTAGCCGAAGTTGGTCAACGCGACGTCCTTGCGCATGAGGAAGTCGATGAAGAGGTGAGCGAGCACGGGACTCTCGGCGTCTTTGTTGATGACGATGGTGTCGTTCGCCACCTCCCACCCCCCCTCGGGCGGGTAGTAGTAGCCGAGGACGTCGATCGACGTGCCTTCCGGCAGGTAGTACTGGGCGTAGTTCATGTTGCCCGACCAGGAGTAGCGAACGTGCGACGTGCCTTCGGCCAGCTTCTGGTAGTCGCCGGGCCCGATCTCGACGTTCACGAGGTCGATCAGCTCGACCAGCGAGTCGACCGCCGCGCCGATCTCGGTGGCGTCGACGGAGTTGAAGTTCGTTCCACCGTTACGGAGCAGCGCCATGCCGATGGTCTCTCGGTATTCGTCGAGGACGCCGACCTTGCCCGCGTACTTGGTGTCCCAGAAGATGTCGAACGGCATGTCGTAGGTGGCGGGATCGTCGACGAAGTCACGCCGGTACCCGATGCCGGTCTTCCAGGTGAGGTACGGCAGCGTGTACCGGCCGCCCTTGTCGTACCAGGGGTCGGTCAGGGACGGCCAGATCCCCCCGAGGTTCTCGAGGTAGGTCCGGTTCCACGGCTGGATGAGCTTGGCACCCACGAGCTTGCCGACGTTCTCGATGGTCGGGAAGAACAGGTCGTAGTTGATCGTGCCGCTCTGCACCTTGTTGATGGCCTCGGACATGCCGGTGAACTGCGTGAACTCGACCTCGACGCTGAACTCCTCCTGGAACTGCTTGATGACCTTCTTGTAGATGTAATCGTTCCAGTTGTACACACGGAGTGGACCGGCCTCCTGCGGCAACCCGTCGGCCACCGCCGGGATGTCGTCGTACAGGGGCAGCTCGACGGGGTTGCCGGGTGATGCGAGCGGGATGCCGCCGACACCCGTGCTCGGCGAGCCCGTTCCCGTGGAAGTGTCACGACAGGCCGCCAAGATCGCGGCCAGGCTGGGGATCGCGACGCCGGCCGCCGCCGCTCGCTTCAAGAAGTCGCGTCTGCTTGTCGTCCGGTCGAGCGGGTGGGCCATGGTTGATGCTCCCCTCGGGGCGTCTCGAGTCATCGAAGCGGTCACGCGGGGTCTACCGAGGTCATCGGACCCTGTCAAGGCAAGGAAGGGTCGAAGGTGTGACCGACGGCCATCCCCGGCACAGGGCAGCAGGTGCTAGCGTCCGCGCGTCATGCCGCAGCCGGGAAGGACTCGGGCGGAGGGCAACTCCCTCGCGCAGCTGTATCCGCGAGGTTTCTGGCGTCTCTCGGCCATGCCCGGGGTGGTGTGGCTGCTGGCGTTGTTCGTCGTGCCGTTCTACACCCTCGTGTCGATGGCGGGCGGGGCTCTTGGGCCGACGGGCAACGCCGTGCCCGAATGGAACCCCGCCTTCTGGGACCGAGCGTCGTACGGCTACGTCGTCGAGCAGCTCGTGTCGACGGGCGGCGTCTACCGCACCGTGTTCCTGCGGACGCTCTTCTACGTCGCGTCGTCGGTGGTGCTGTGCGTCGTCATCGGCTACCCCGTTGCCTACCACGTCGCTCGGCAGCGAGGTCGCCGGCGTGCGGTGATGCTCGGTCTGCTCGTCCTCCCGTTCTGGATCAGCTACTTGATGCGCATGCTCGCCTGGGTCGGCCTGCTCAACGAAGAGGGGCTCGTCAACCGTTTCCTCCAGTCGGTCGGACTGCTCCAGGACCCGTATCCCTGGCTGGAGGGACGTTCGGTCACCGTCATCCTCGGGTTGGCCTACGGGTACGTGCCCTTCTTCATCCTGCCCTTGTATGCCGCTCTCGATCGCATCAACGCATCGCTCCTCGAAGCGGCGTGGGACCTCGGCGCGAGCTCGTTCGGCACCTTCCGCCGGGTGACGCTGCCACTGTCGAAACAAGGCGTGCTGGCGGGGATCGCCATCATCATGCTGCCGATGTTCGGCGACTTCTATACGGCGTACTTGCTGAGCAACGGCAGATCGAGCACGGCGATGATCGGCAATGCGATCCAAGGATTGCTGCTGGATTCGACGTTCGGCTACGCGCAAGCGCGCGGCGCCGCGCTCGTGACCTTGCTCGCGGTGTTCGTCTCGGTGCTCACGCTGTACTACATCGTGTCGACGGCGCGCTCGACGCGGGAGGCCGCCCGATGATCGGCGGACGCCTGCTCGCGAACCCTTGGCGCCGGCACCGGTTCCTTGCGGCCTGGTCGTGGCTCTATCTGGCCTGGGCGATCGTCCCTGTCGTCATCGCGATCGGGTTCTCGTTCAACGCCGGACGCTCGAGGAGCGTCTGGCAGGGAGCCTCGCTGCGGTGGTGGATAGGCGATCCCGATCTGTCGCTCCTGCACGATCCGGTGCTGACGACCGCGATCAAGCAGAGCCTCGTGCTCGCCATCGCCACCATGGCGATCGCGACGCCCATCGGGGTCGCGCTGGCGCTCGGGCTGGCCCGGTGGCGCGGCCGGGGATCGGGGTCCGCCAACTTCCTCATGTTGCTCCCGCTCGTCACCCCCGAGATCGTCTTGGCGACCGGCCTGTTCTTCACGTTGGTGTTCTTGTACCCGTTCCCGCAACCGGGCACCGCCGGTCAGATCGTCGGTCACGTCACGTGGTCGATCCCCTACGTCGTGGTGGTCCTGCGAGGAAGGATCTTCGGTGTGGGACCCGAGCTCGAGGAAGCAGCGATGGATCTGGGGGCACCGCCGCTCGAGGCGCTGCGTCGCGTGCTGCTCCCTGTGCTGGCTCCTGCGATGTTCGCGGCGTTCATGATCGTGTTCGCGTTGTCGATCGATGACTTCGTCACGAGCCAGTTCCTGGCGACCGACCTCAACACGCAGACCGTGCCGATGCTGATCTACAGCGCGGGCAGGACGGCGCCGAACCCCGCCCTCAACGCAACGGCGACCCTGATGCTCGCGATCTCGCTCGGCGCGATCGTCCTCGGCGTCAGCGGCATGCGGGCATTAGCGAAACGCCAAGGCGTGAGCGCGGCTCCCGAAGACGTCACCAGGTTCGATCTTTCCCGGTGACCTGCGTAGAGCCGATTGCCGACGTCATCGGTCCTTGTCGTCACCGGTCCTTGACGTCACCAGTCCTTAAGGAACGAGCCACTAGGGTGGAGGGTGATGCTCGCCGCCAGCGGTGCCCGATCTCGCTCGACACCGATCCTGCTCGCAGTGGCCCTGCTCGTGCTCGTGGCGACCGCCTGCGCGGCCGATCCGACATCGCCCGCCGGGGGCACCACGGCCACGGGCGACATCCCCGAGGTCCTCGACTTCGAGGCCGAGCTGCTGGCCGGCGGGACGCTGCGCGGGGCCGACCTGGCGGGCAAAGACGTCGCCTTCTGGTTCTGGGCACCCTGGTGACGCCGGTGCCAGGCCACCGCGCCTGAAGTCGCGCAGGTCGCGCGAACCTACCTGGCGGAACACGGTGACAAGCTCGCCATCATCGGGATGGGCGGCCTCGCCGACGCCGGGGCGATGGATGGCTTCGTCGCGACGTTCGACATCCCGTTCCCGAACACGGTGTCCGAAGACGGCCGGCTGTGGGCGCGGTTCTCGATCGCCGTGCAAGGCGCGTGGTACTTCCTGAACGACGACGGCACAGGTGAGCCGGTCCCGTTCGACCTCACCGGCGAACAGCTCGCCGAGGCCCTCGACGAGCTGTTGGCCTCGTAGACGCGGTCAGTGCCCGGCCAGACCCCGGCCAACGCCGTCGAGGAACCGGTGCTCGGGCGGCGATAAGCGGCCCTCCAGATAGCCACGAGCGACCACCGTCTGACCCGCGAACACCGCGCTCTCCCAATACGAGAACGGACCGGGCCGGTACCCAGGTGAGGTGACGTTGCGCTGGATGGACTCGCACGCGTTCCAGTCTTCGCGGTTCGTGATGTCCCAGAACTCACGGGCGTAATCGGGGCTGAAACCGGGCGCCTCGAACGCGGCCCGCGGGAAATACCACGCACACTCGATCCACGTCCGGTTGGGCGCGAGCGGGACCAGCCGGTGCGTCATGAGGTAGTCGGGGTGCGGGCTGATCAACAGGTTGGGGAACAGGGCCACGTATCCGACCCGTCGCTCGAGGCCGGCGGGCAACCCCGGGATCGCCGCGCCGTGGCTCTCGCCCGTCAGCGACATGGTGACGGCGTGATCGAGCAGCTCCATGGGACCGCCCACCCACACCCCCGTCGACCGCTCCGGGTATGCGACGTCGGAGTCGGGTGGGGTGACGCGGCAGAGCTCGGGGTGGATCTCGGAGCAGTGGTAACACTCGTTGTAGTTGTCGACGATGATCTTCCAGTTCGCCGCGATCTCATAGTCGTGTCGAGCCCCTACGACCAGCTCACTCGGCGCGTAGTCGTCGACCGCGATGCCCGCGTTGCCGATCCACTCGGCGAACGGCTGGGCGTCGCCCGACATGTTCGCGAAGAGCCAGCCATGCCACTTGGAGACCGCGACGCCGACGAGTGGGAACGACGGCTTGTCGACCTCGAGGTCGAATCGTGGTGTGGCGCGGAGGTCTCCCTCGAGGCCATAGACCCACGCGTGATACGGACAGCGGATCGCCCGCTGCCGGCGGTGCTCACCCACGGATACCAGCTCGTGGCCGCGATGGCGACACACGTTGTGGAAGCCACGGACCATGCCGTCATCGCCGCGGACGAGCAGCAGGCTCTGTGCCCCGGCCTGGACGGCCACCTGATCACCGGGCGCGGCGATGTCGAGGTCGCCGGTCCGTCCCACGCACGCCCAGCCACCTTCGAAGAAGTGGCGCTGCTCCCACGCGAACACCTCGGGGGAGCCGTAAGCGTCGGCGGGCAGGGTCAACGCCCGGTCATAAGGTTGCAACACCCGCTCGACGGCGGCGAGGTCGAGCGGCGCGGCCGTTCGCGGGCTCGTCATGCGTCATCGTTCTCCTCGGATCGGTGGTCGTCGCGATGATAAGGCCGCCCCCAGGGCGGCCGCGAAGACCCTGGGTCACGCGGGCGCCGCGAGGTGCGCGCGCGCGTTAGGCGCGGGCCCGCCAGGCCGACGCGATGGCTGCTTCTCGTTCGGTCGCGAGCCCCGCCTGCATGGGCCACGGTGCGCCTCGTTGGTCGTCCCACGCCAACGTGTCGACGATGGTTTCGTCGAGCGACCGCAAGGACAGGCCAGCGGCCACAGCTCTGGCCGACGAGAACAGGTGCGCGTTCGGCTCATCGGGCGTGATCATGGGGAAGGGGTCGTCGTCTCCGGTCGCCACCAATCCCTGGGAGCGTACGAAGGCGTCGTCGAGCCACGCGACGGAGGTGCCGGCTCCCGTGAGCCTGGTCGCCGCGTCGATCACTTCGCCGAGCGTGTGCTCGCGCGGCGGGGTGATCGCCGCGTAGATCCCACCGGCATCCGCGCCGACCAGGTCGAGCACGAAGGTCGCCAGATCCCTGGCGTCGACCCACTGCAGCGGCTGGTCCGCCGGGGCCGGGGCCACCATCTCGCCGCCGCGCGCCGCGCGCCGCAGCCAATACGTGAAGCGGTCGGTCGGGTCGTGGGGCCCGACGATGTATCCGGGCCTGACCACCGTGGCGCGCTCCCCGAATGCTGAGAGCACCTCTCGTTCGCACGCCACCTTGAGCGGGCCGTACGTCTCCCACGTGATGGACTCGGTATCGGGGAACGGTGGTTGGTGGACGTCGTCGTCCTCGGTGGCGCCTGCGCGTGCATCCTCGCGGTGGGCAGACACCGACGAGATGAAGACGTATCGGTCCGCGTCGGCGAACGCGGCCGCCGACTCGCGGAGCTCCCGCGGGACGTAGCCGCAGAAGTCGACGATCCCGTCGAAGGGGCGGCCGGCGATCGACGCGAACCCGTCGGCCCGGTCGGCGTGAACATGCTCGGCATCTGGCCACGGATCGTCCGGACCTGAGCCCCGGTGGAAGATCGTGACCTCGTGACCTCGCTCGAGGGCCTGCCCCGTTAAGGCCCGGCCCGAGAAGCGCCCGCCCCCGATCGTCAACAGCCGCATCTCGTGACCCTAGCCCTGGGAACCTCGGTGCGCCCTGGGGTTGACAGATGTCGCGGAAGACGTCATAATGACGTCGCTCAGGACAGCATAGAGACGCCCAGAGACGGAAGGGAGACGCCGATGCATCCCGAGATCGCACGACAGATCCAGCGTTTGGATCACAAGGCGCGCCTGGACGCTGCCGAGCATTACCGGCGGTCGGTGCCCCGGGTGTTCACCCGACGACGCTCGCACGGAGAGGCCCGCTGATGGATCTGACCCCACACCTCGAGGCGGTTCGGACCGACCTCGAGGCACTGGCCGACGAGCAAGCCCAGGCTTCGCTGTCGCGGCTCGCGAGGGCAGTCGAGCCCGCACTGCAGGTGCGGTTGCTCGACGTCCTCGGCGAGGCCGCGCTCGAGCTGTCGCAACAGCTCCCCGGCGGCCACGCGGAGGTCCGCGTGGCCGCCCGCGACGCCAGCATCGTCTACGTGGCCGAACGTGCCGCCGAAGCCGACGCTTCGGAGCTAGACGACGAAGGAGGCACCGTCCGGCTGACGCTCCGCATGCCTGAGGCCCTCAAAGGCAAGGTCGAAGATGCGGCCACGAAAGAAGGCCTCTCGGTCAACGCCTGGCTCGTGCGCACCATCACGCGCGGCGTCGACGGGCGGCGCTTCGAGCTCGAGTTCGGTACGTCGAAACGTGGTGGCTCGCGAGTCACCGGCTGGGCCGAGAGCTAAACGCATGGAGCGCACGACCTTCACCACCGCTGGTCCCCTGCGCATCGTCGTCGAGATCGAGGCGGGCGATATCCGCGTGCAGACCGACGACACCGAGACCACGTCTGTCCAGGTAGAGGCGAGCCGAGGCGCGCAGCCCGAGGTCCACCAGGCCGAGGAGCCGGGCGGCGGCTCGACCATCTGGGTCAGGTCGGCCACGAAGAAGCGGTTCCGAAGCGATACCGACGTCGCCATCTCGTGCCCGCACGGTGCCGAGCTCGACGTCACCACGGGATCTGCGGGCGTGGTCGTGCGAGGCTCCGTCGGCGCGCTCGGTTACAGGGCCGGCTCAGGCGATCTCGTCTTCGAGCGCGTCGATCGAGACGTGTCGGTCAAGGTCGGCAGCGGTGACGTCATCGGTGAGCACGTCGGTGGCGCTCTCACGATGCTCGGTGCGTCGGGCGACGTGCGCGTACGCGAGGTCGCCGGTGAGCTGACGGTCAAGACGGCGTCGGGCGACGTGTCGGTCGGACCGGTCGGTGGCGACGTCGCCATCACCTCCATCTCGGGCGATGTGACCGTGGGGTCGGTGCGCGAAGGAACCGTCAACATCCGGTCCGTCTCGGGCGACGTCGAGGTGGGGGTAGCCCGAGGGACCCGCGTGTTCTTGGACCTGGCGGCGAGCTCGGGCGACACACGATCGGACCTGTCTCGGTCCGACGGCGTGGGTGACGCTCCCCGCATGCTCGAGTTGCACGTTGCCACCGTGTCCGGTGACATCAGGGTCAAGCGAGAGGGTCGCTGATGCGTTCCCTCTTCGCCGACCGCGACTTCCGCCTGCTCGCCGTTGGGCAGACCCTTTCGGCGTTGGGCGACTACGCCATGTTCCTGGCGCTGGGGGTATGGGCAAAGGAGCTCACCGGTTCGAACACCGCCGCCGGTCTCACGATCTTGCCGTTCGCCCTGCCAGCGCTCGCCGGGCCAGCCCTCGGGGTCTTCGTCGACCGGCTCCCCCGCCGCCAAGTGATGATCTGGTCCGACGTCGCCGCGGCGATCGCGGTCACCTCGCTCGTCGCGGTCGACGGACCCGAGGACATGTGGCTCATCTACGTCGTGTCGTTCGTCTCGGGCACCATCGTGACCATCTACCAGGCCGCACGCGCCGGACTCCTTCGCGGGATGCTCGACGATGACGCGCTCGGCGATGGCAACGGGTTGCTCCAGGCCACCAACCAGGGCATGCGTTTGGTGGCGCCCCTCGTCGGGGCCGGCCTCTTCGCCGTCTTCGGCGGCCCTGCCGTCGCCGTGCTCGACGCAGCCACGTTCGTCATCAGCGCGGTGTTCCTCGCCGCGCTCCGCGCTCGCGACATCGAACGCCGCCGTGAACCTCTGCGGTGGATCGCAGAGATCCGCGAGGGCCTCGGCCACATCGCCGCGAGCGCCGACCTGGTTCGGCTCACCATCGGCACCGCGATCGTGACCCTGCTGTTCGGATGCACGGAGGTCCTGATCTACGCCGTCGTGGACGAGGGTCTCGGCCGCCCGCCCGAGTTCATCGGTGTTTTGGCGACCCTCCAGGGCGTGGGCGCGGTCGCCGGTGGCGCCGTCGCGGGCAAGGTGCTCCGTCGTTGGGGTGAGCTGCCCACCATCGCTGCGGCCTGCGCGGTGGCGGGCGTCGGGATGGTTGCGTTCGGGAGTGCCGTGCTCCCCTTCGTCGTGGGGGCGTGCATCGGCTTCGGCGTCGCGGTCGCGCTGTTCATCGTCGCGTACGAGACCTTGATGCAGCGACGCACCCCCGAGGCGCTGCAGGGCCGGGTCATGGCGGCCGTCGAGGCGGCCGTCACGCTCCCGTACGTGGTCTCCATCGCGATCGGCGCCGTGATCGTGTCGATCGTTCCGTTCCAGCTCGTGTATGCCATCGGTGGCGCGGGCGCGGTGATCACCTCGGTGTATTTCCTGCGCGGCCGCGCCCGCGCCACGACCACCGTCTGAGTGCGACCGCGCAACGTTCGCCGAGCCTCCCGCGGGTTGGCCGCCTTGCTACGCGGCGGTCTCCATCGAGGGGTCGTAGTCGCCGCTGCGGGCGAGGCCGTTCATGGTGGCGCGGTGCGCCAGCGCGGCCTGGCCGGCGGCGATGTTCGCCGCGTCGCCGCCCCAAGCTTTGAGTGAGGGCGCCTGCAGCGCCCGGCCGTAGCTGAACGAGAGCTGCCATGGGAACCCGCCGATGCGGTTCATCTCGTTCAGCCGGTTGGTCGCCTGCTCGTCGCTCATGCCGCCCGACAGGAAGACCACACCGGGGACCTCGGCCGGCACGTGGGCGACGAGGCAGCCGATCGTGGCTTCGGCGATCGCCCGGTCGTCGTCTTGCGTGGCGTTGCCTTTGCCCGGGACCACCATGTTCACCTTGAGGAGGCTCCCCGGCAGGTCGACGCGGGCCGCCGCCAGCTCGGGGTACAACGCGTCGAGGGTGTGCGACGTGGCGCGTTCACACGCCGCGATGTCGTGATCGCCGTCCATCAACACCTCGGGTTCGACGATCGGCACGACGCCCGCCTCTTGGCACAGCGCCGCGTAGCGCGCCATGGCGTGGGCGTTCGCGTCGATCGCGGAACCTGTGGGCGTGCCGTCGCCGATGATGATCGTTGCCCGCCACTTGGCGAACCGCGCCCCCAGCTCGGCGTAGACGGCGAGCCGCTCACGCAGACCGTCGAGGCCTTCGGTGACGGTTTCACCCGGGTGGCGGGCCAGCGGCTTCGCACCGGTGTCGACCTTGATCCCCGGGATCGATCCGGCGGCCTCGAGCACCTTCACGAACGCCGTGCCGTCATCGGTCGCCTGCCGGATGGTCTCGTCGAACAAGATCACGCCGCTGATGTGTTGGCCCAGCCCCGGCGTGGTGAACAACATCTGCCGGTACATGCGCCGGTTGTCTTCGGTGTTGGCGACCCCGATCGAGTCGAATCGCTTCGCGATGGTGCCGGTCGACTCGTCGGCCGCCAAGATCCCCTTGCCCGGCGCCACCAACTCCTTGGCGGTGGTGCGCATCACATCGTCGATCTCGTCGATCTCGTCCATCGGGCTCCCTCCTCGACGGCGTTGCGTGGTTGCCACGTTGAACGATGAGCGTAGTGCGTGCGGCCGGGCGCCGGCCACGCACGCTCAGGTCCCGGTGGCACGCAGCCGATGGAGGCTCCATGCGCACCGATCGGGGGGTCAGGCTCCAGCTCCCGTGGGTCGCCGCGGCGCTCTCACTCGCGCTCGTCGTGGGGACGCCGGTGTCGACACGGCTGTTCGACGGGCGGGCCGAGGCGGCGCCTTCGTCCCCGCGCGGGGAAGCAGCGCCCGCCTCCCCGCGGGTGGAGGCGCCGCCTGCATCTGCATCGCGGGCGGCGCTGCCGGGACCCATCCCCACCCGCGATGCGAGGCGCCCCGCACGAGGCACCACTGCGGCGCACCTCCTCGTTCACGCGCGGTCGGGGGTGGTCGCCCGCAAGAACCCGTGGGCGGCGGCGCCATCGCTCGGCACGGTGGCGACGGTCTCCAAGTACTACGGCTTTCCGCTGGTGTGGTGGGTCGAGGAGGTCAGCGCCAACGGCAAGTGGGGACGTGTCGAGCTGCCGTACTTCTCGCCGCGAACCGAGGGCTGGATCGCCCTCACGGATCTCACGACCGAGAGCACGTTCCTCACCGTCGACGTCGACCTGTCGACCCACACGCTCCGCGTGACGAAACGCGGTGAGACCCTGTTGAAGGCCGACGCCGCCATCGGAGCAGCGTCGTCTCCGACGCCGCCGGGCGATTACGTCGTCACCGACCGAGTCGCCTTCTCGGCCGGCAGCTACCTCGGATCGTTCGCCTTCGGCATCAGCGGGATCCAACCCCGGCTCCCGGCCGGGTGGACAGGTGGGAACCAGCTTGCGATCCACGGCACCAACCAGCCCTGGTCGATCGGCCGATCGGTTTCGGCGGGATGCGTCCGGGCCGCAGAGTGGACGCTCGAACGGCTCAAGCCGCTGTTGCGTCAGGGCACGCCGGTCGTGATCCACCCGTAGCGCGAGCGGAATCTTCACGGCCTTTCTACGCCGATGTGGGTCTTTCGACCGATGCCCCGCAAAGCCTCCCGGGCGCATGCTGCCAAGGCCTCGGAGGTCCGTGGCCGCCAGCGGGAGGGAACCCATGGCTCGGCGACGCGTTCGCCGACGGGGTCTCGCGCGCCTTCGACACAACGAGCGTGGGGCCATCGTCGCCATCACAGCGCTGCTCATCATCGCCCTGTTGGGCATGCTCGCGCTCGTCGTCGACGTCGGGAGCCTGTTCTACCGGCGCGTCGTGCTGCAGAACGCCGCCGACGCCGCCGCCCTCGCGGGAGCGTTGTCGTGTGGGCAGGGGGAGGGCGCGCCCGAGGCGGTGATCCAAGCGGGCATCTACGCCGTGCAAGACGCCGGTGGGGCGTCGGTCGCCGCCGGCTACCCCACCTTCAACCCCAGCTGCGACGCGCCGGCCGGCACCATCACCGTCATGGTCACCGAATCGGAGCAGCTCGCGTTCGCCCCGGTGATCGGCGCAGACAGCGCCACCGTCCGCACCATGGCGACCGCTGCGTGGGGGGGCGCCGGCGCCGCCGAGAACATCGCCCCGCTCATCCTCTCGGCCTATCGATTGTCGAACTGCGAGATCCCGCCGCCGCCGGGTATGGAAGACGTCGACCGCATCTGTTCGTTCTGGTGGAACAACTCCCCGCGGGCCGACATCGAGGACCTGACCAACGCCGAATGGGGCACGCTCGACCTCGACCTGTGGGGCGTCGAGGTCACCCAGCAGTGCAACAACTCCACGCCGCACCAGTTCGAGGAATGGATGTTCGACGGGTTCCCGTCGGAGTTGCCCATCTACGAAGACCGGCCCACGTACGTCTGCCGCGGGCAGGGCAACTTCGGCGCCGCGCTCGACAACATGATCGACGACGCCATCGCGGCGATCCCCGAGCTGTTCCTGTACTTCCCCGTGAACGACCCCACCGGGCAGATCGACACCGACGGCGTGCCGTGTATACCTCCCGAGTTGCTCGACGACCCCTTGAGCTTCGAGCCGTGCACCGTCGACAAATACTCGATCATCGGGTTCGCGCGCCTCAGGATCCTCGAGCTGCACAAGGGCAACACCGACGAAGCGCAGGCGGCATGCCCCGACAACTGGGTGCGTGATGCGAACGCGCGCTGCATGGTCGCGTTCTGGGAGGGCTATTCCAGCGAGGGCATCGACCCCGAGGGTGGCGAGAACTTCGGGATCGTCCCGGTCACGCTCGTCGAGTGACCACCGCGGGAACCGCGGGGACCGCTCAACCGCCGGCCCAGATGCGGGCCGCAACGAGCGCGGGTACGACGGACTCGGCCAGCAGCGCAACATCGGGGTCGTCCTCACCCGGGTACGCGACGGCGCCTCGAGCGACACCGCCGAGCTCGCCACCGACCACCACGACCGTCGCGCCGCGCTCCCCCATCCACCGCATGGCGTCGGCGTCGAAGCGTGACCCGACGAACACCATGGCGCGGTAGTCGAGCGGCTTGGTGAGGTAGACGTCGACGTGGAGCCAGTCGCCCGTCTCGCATGCGTCGGCGGCGCGACGAGGTCCCTCACGGAACATCAGCGCACCTTGCTGGGCCGACGACAGACGCTCTGCCGGCCCGACGAGGAACGTGGTGGTGCCGGGCGCCGCGACCAGCTCGACCGTGCGGTCGAGCCAGCCGTCGCGGCGCCCGAGGAGATCGTCGAGAGCGTCGGCCGCGCGACGCACCACGGCCGCGACCGACGACGGGTCGGCGCCGATGAGGGCGCTTCGAGCCCGAGCAGCGACGCGATCGTGTGCACGAACGAGCGGCAGGCGACGCCGCCGTCCTCGGAGCCGGCAGCCAAATCGACCGCCACCAGGTCTCGCGTGATCGGCGAATCAGGGGTGTTGGTCAGGGCCACGACCCTCGATCCGGCGTCTCGGTGTCGAGCAGCTGTCTCGATGGTCTCGGCGGTTGCGCCGCCGGCCGAGATGGCGACGACGAGCGTGGCGTCACCACGGGCGAGGGTCCCGTCGCTGCCGGTGTGGCCGGCTGACACGCTCGCGTAGTCGGCGACGGCGTCGATGCCCCTCGCCCGCAGGCGACGAGCCGCCACACCTGCAGCGAAAAGGGACGACCCCATGGCGGTGAAGACGACCCGCTGCACGGGCTTGCCATCGACCATCGGTCGCCACGTCGCCTGGACCCCAGCCGCGACCGACCGCAACGTCGAGGGCATCGCCTCGAGGTCCGCCACGAACCGATCGGGGTCGGGGGACCACGTCATCGGATGAGCTGGGCCAAGAGCGCCGGCATCGCGCGGTCGGGTACCGAGCGCCACCCAGGCAGGAAGCGCGCCGCGTAGACGTATTCGTGGCATTCCTGGGCCACCTCGAACGGCGCGAGCAGCCGTTCGTCAAGAAGCTCTGGACCACGCTCGCCGAGGCTCGCCCGGTAAACGGTGAGGAACGTCGAGCGGGCGTCGGCGATCCAGCCGTCGACGCGGTCGTCGTTGCCCGGGCGCTGGCGCTGCACGATGCGGCCGACGTGGTCGAGGGCCCGGGTCATCGCGGCGACGTCGCGGGCCGGCGCATCCGGGGCGGTCCGCTCGGCCGCCGGCGCCAGCGGGTCGCCGTCGAAGTCGCTCACGAGGTAACCCGCGCCGGTCGACAGGATCTGGCCGACGTGCAGGTCGCCGTGGATCCGCATCGTCGGGGTGGTATCGATGGTCGCGAGCGGCGCCAATGCCGAGCGGATCGTCGGGGCGAGAGCGCGCAGCCGGGCTCCCGTGCCTCCGGAGGTCAGCTCGAGCGCGTCGTGCAACGATGCGAGGGCTCGTTGGTGCCACCCGCCGATGGTGGCGCGCGATGCCGTGGTGACGGGCGACGGGAACACGGCGCTCGGTGAGGCGAGCGCCAGGTGAAGCCTCGCCACCAAGGCGCCGATGGCGCCGGCAGGTGCCACAGCGTCGATCGCGTCGATCGCATCGACGGCGTCGCCCGCTTCGCGTCCGTCGTCGCGATCGAGCGCCGCGATCAGTACCTCGACGAACCAGTCCCACCCGTCCCGCGCCCCCGGCGCGTACGCCGCCAGCGATGCCAACAAGGCCGGCTCATCGTCGGCACCCCGCCACGTGAGCGCGCCGAACGGGGTCGGGGTGGCGGTGAACCCCACCGCCGAAAGGTGGGCGGGGACGTCGAGCCCGGGCTGGGGTCCGGGTGCCGTGGTCGGATACAGCTTGACGACCGAGCGCCCGGCGACCACGACCGACTCGTTGGACTGATCGACGTCGATAGCGACCTCGTCCCCTCCGGCCGGCACCTGGCAGAAGACGCGGGGCGAGAACCGTCCGACGGCGCTCCCGGCGCGCAGCATCGCCACGATGCCCGCGAACGCACCGTCACCCGGTGCGGCTCGCCGGATCGTGCCGCCGTCCTCGGCGACCAGCGGCACGACGAGCAGGTCGCCGGTGCCGGCGGTCAAGACGGCGAGCAACGTGTCACCGGGGAGCGACAACGCGTCGAGCAACGTGATCGGCCCGCCGATGTGGGTCGTGGCGGCGACCCGCGGCGGCACGAGCACCTCGGGTCCAGCGCGGAACAGTCGTGCGCGGAGGTCGTCGATGTCGGGTGACCCGGACACGTCGGGAGTGTAGCCAGGGTGCTCGCGCGTCCCGAGAGATGACCTGGGGTCATGCCGGGGCGTTCGCAGCGGCGGCGGACCGTGACAACGTGCATCGATGGCCGAAGAACAGATGGAGAGCCTGCGCCAGGCGCTGATCGGAGCGAAGAAGGATCAGGGACTCGAAGCGACCCAAGCCTTGCTCGACGCGGGTGTCGACCCGGTGATCATCATGCAAGACGCGATGGCGGCAGCGATGTTCACCCTGGGCGCCATGTGGAGCCGCGGAGAGGTATTCCTCCCGGAGGTCGTCGCCTCTGCCACGTTGTTCAAGATGTGCAACGACATGGTCGAGCCGGCGCTGCTGGCTGCCGGCGGCGAACGGAAGGCGGCCGTCAAGATCGTGCTCGCCACGGTGAAGGGTGACCTACATGACCTGGGCAAGAACATGGTCGGCGCCATGATGAAGACCGCCGGGTTCGAGGTCATCGACCTGGGCAAGGACACCCCCACCGCGGCCATCATCGAAGCGGTCAAGGAGCACGAGCCCCAGATCGTGGGTCTGTCGGCCCTCCTCACCACCACGGTGCCGCAGCAGAAGGTCGTGATCGCAGCGCTCCGCGCCGAAGGTCTCCTCGACCGGGTCAAGGTCATGGTCGGCGGCGCTCCCGTGACCCAGGAGTGGGCCGACGAGGCGGAAGCCGACGGCTACGCCCCCGATGCACCCTCAGCGGTGCGGGGGGCCCTCGGACTGGTGGGAGTAGAAGCACCCGCCTAGCTGAGGCATGGGCCGGCCACGCCACGCCACGCTGGAGCGGCGGGCCCCGGCGGACCACGTCGAAGGGCGGGTGTCGGTTGGTCACCCGTGGATCTGAGGGCGTAGGCGGCCGCTTCCGACGGTCGGTCGAGAAACCGCCTTCGGGTGCTTCAACCGGCCTCCCGCTGACCCTACGCTTCGAGCGTCCCCCCTCGGTATGGAGGTTCATGATGCTCAGAGCTGTGCCTGCTCGGGGCAGGGTGTTCGCCGCGGCGGCCCTGCTCGCACTCGCTTCACTGGCGCTCGCCGCACCCGCGGCCTACGCCGGCGCCGTCCCATCGTGTGGTTTCGCGGCCGGCGTGGTAACGGTTTCGCTGCCCACAGACAGCGAGGCCATGTTGTTCGTCGATGCCGGGTCAGGCGCCATCAGCCTGTTCGACGGCTTGACCACCACAGACTGCGGCGGCACGAACGTCGACACCGATACCGTGAACGTCACCGGTTCGACCGGTGCCGAGGTCATCGCCGTCAACGCCACCTTCGGCGCGTTCGGCCCCGGTCTCACGGCCGAAGCTGATGATGACGAGGTCGAGGTCAACATCGATCTCGAAGGCGGCGCCAGCGACGAGGTTCAGTACGAAGGCACGTCGCTCGCCGACACCGTTTCGACGAACGCGACCGGCGTCAAGACCAACACAGACAGCGACGTCGACATCACGGTCGCCGATTCCGAGCACCTGTCGCTGTTCGGCAACGGCGATGACGACACGATCACCACGAGCCTCGCCCCGACCGGTGTGACCCAGACGTGGCTCGTGGGCGACGCCGGCGACGACACCATCACGGCCGGCAGCCTGACCGACCTGGTCGACGGCGCCGACGGCGACGACGTCCTCAACGGCGGCAGTGGGAACGACTCGGTGCGTGGCGGAGACGGTCTCGACACGACCAACGGTGGGAGTGGCACCGACCTGTTGATCGCGAGCTACGGGGGCGACTCCGGCGTCGATCCGACGCAAGGCATGCGCGTCGACTTCACGAAGAACCCCATCACGAACGACGGATGGGGCAACGCCGACTCGCAGCCGCTCGGCTTCGAAGGAGCCACGGGGACCGCGTTCAACGACACGCTGAAGGGCACGAGCAAGGTGGAGTCGTTCACCGGTGGCGACGGCAACGACACCATCAACGGTCAGGGCGGCAACGACACGCTGACCGGTGGGAACGGCAACGACACGCTCAACGGCAGCTACGGCAACGACACCATCAACGGTGGCGCCGATGACGACACGATCTTGGCGGGCGACGGTGACGACACCGTGACCGCCGGCACCGGGACCGACGTCATCGACTTCAGCGCGACCACGAACAAGGTGATCGTGAACCTGACCGCCGGCACCGCCGACGGGCAGGGAACCGACACCCTCAGCGGCTTCGAGAACGCGATCGGTACGAACTACGCCGACACGATCCGTGGGACCGGCACGGCGAACGTGCTGACCGGGAAGGCGGGCAACGACTCGCTGATCGGTCTGGCCGGCAGCGACACCCTCACGGGCGGTGACGGCCGCGACAGCCTGAACGGCGGCGACGGTGAGGACACCTGCGCCGGAGGGCCCGGGTCGCCGGACACCGGCACGTCCTGCGAGACGGAGACCGGCATCCCGTAGGTCGATACCGATCCTCGCGACACCCGAAGGGGCGGGCTCCGAAGGAGCCCGCCCCTTCTGCGTCGGTGGCGTGGCCGTCGCGTGGCCCGCGTCCGTCACCCGTACGGACCAGCCCGACCGGGCCGTCAAGTTCTGGCTCTCGCCGGGCCGATACCTCCCCCATGAGGGGGACGCTCCCGCACGAAGCTCCGACTCCGGCACGGGCGCCGGCGCCGGCGCCCGTGCCGTCGCCCCTGCCACGCCGCACCATCCTCCGCGGCGCCGCCGTCGCCGGCGCGCTCGCGGCGGCCGGACCGGCGCTCTTACGGACCGCCCCCTCGGCCGTTGGGGCTTCGACGCTCGTCGCCGACACCCCCGAGCTCCACCTCCTCCGGCGCGCCACGTACGGGCCGACCGCGACGAGCCACGCCCGGATCGAGCGGATCGGGGTGAACCGGTGGCTCGACGAGCAGCTCACCCCCGGGTCGATCGACGACGACGAGCTCCGGTCGATGCTCGATGCCCGCTTCGAAGGCTTGCGGTGGTCGATCGCCGGTGCGAACTCCAACCTCGAGGCGTTCTCGTGGGACCTGATGTTCGACCTCGGTGTCGCGGCCATCGCGCGCGCGGCGTGGAGCGAGCGGCAGCTCTTCGAGGTCATGGTGGACTTCTGGTCGAACCACCTGAACGTGACCAACCCGTTCGACGGCGGGTGGAACACCCGCCACGACTACGACCGCACCGTTATCAGGCGCCACGCTCTCGGCAGCTACGAGGACATGTTGTGGGCGTCGGCGCAACACTCGGCGATGTTGATCTACCTCAACAACGCCGAGTCTTCGAAGGAGTCGCCGAACGAGAACTACGGCAGAGAGCTCCTCGAGCTGCACAGCGTGGGGGTCGGCGGCGGCTACGACGAAGACGACATGCGCATGTCGGCGCTCGTCATGACGGGCTTCACCATCGACTGGGAAGACGCCATCTTCGTCTACCGCCCTTCGTGGCACCACACCGGGCAGGTGTCGGTCATGGGGTGGTCGAAACCGAACACGACCGGTGCCGGCGGCTACGACGTCGCCCACTCGTACGTCCGCTACCTGGCCCGGCACCCGTCGACCGCGGTTCGGATCGCGACGAAGCTGTGCGAACGCTTCGTGAGCGACTCGCCCGCCCCGGCGCTCGTCGACGCCCTGGCCGACACCTATCTGGCGAACGACACCCAGATCGTGCCGGTCCTTCGCCGGCTGTTCCGAAGCGCCGCGTTCAAGGGCTCGGTGGGGCAGAAGACCCGCCGCCCCATGGAAGACGTGATCGCGACGCTGCGGGTGCTCGGCTTCCGGCACGATCGCAGAGGCACCGACGGCATGCGGGCCCTGTACTGGATGCTCAACGATCTGGGCAACACCCCCATGGGGTGGACGCCGCCGAACGGCTACCCGGACACGGCCGACGCGTGGCGCTCGGCCGGAGGGACGCTCGCTCGGTGGAACGTGCACATGTCGCTCGCGGCCCACTGGTGGCCTGACGCTCTCCGCATGCCGCCACTGTCGGCGTTGGTCCCCGACCCACTGCCGGCCACCTACGGTGCCCTCGTCCAAGCCCTTGCGAAGAAGCTCGTGTTCCGGGCACTGCCCTCCGCGCACCGCGACGCGATCTGCGGTTTCTTCGGTCGCACCCTAAATTCGCCACTGTCGTCCAACAGCGACGTGCTCGGCTGGCGACTCCCCTACCTCGTGTCGCTCATCTTGGACACCCCGAGCCATCTGTTGCGGTGAGGTGCACATGACGAACACGCTGGACCCGACGATCGCGACCAAGCCATGCGGCTGCCCGGACCTCCAGAGCGCCATCACGCGCCGGTCGTTCCTGAAACGCGCCGGCGTCGCCGGCATCGTCGCGGGTATCGCCGCCGAGACCGCGTTCACCCAGCTCGCGTTTGGCGCCGAGCCCTACACCGGCGACGTCGTCGTCGTCTTGTCGTTGCGCGGTGGCTTCGACGGTCTGCAGGCGATCGTGCCCGCCGCCGACCCCGACTACCTCACCTGGCGGCCGTCGGTGAGGATCCCGTCGAGCCGATTGATCCAGCTCGACGCAACGTTCGGGATGCATCCTGCGATGTCACCGCTCGAGCCGTTCTGGAACGACGGCTCGTTCGGCGTGGTGCACGCGGTCGGACAGGACCAGCCCAACCGGTCGCACTTCGCGGCGATGGACGAGATGGAGCGCGCCGCCCCGGGGACGTCACTGCGGACAGGATGGATCGACCGCCTGCTCGGCGTGCGGGGCGAAGACGGCGTGTTCCAGGCGGTGCAGATGGGCAGCGGCATGCCGGCCTCGGCGTTCCTCGGGCCGCATCCCGAGCTGTCGATGTATTCGATCGACGGGTTCGGGCTCGACGCGGCGTGGGACGACACCGAGCTGGCGAGATGGGATCTGGCTCTGCGGGGCGTGCAAGCCGGAGCGCCCGCGGTACTACAGGCCCCGGCCGAAGCGGCGCTCGGCGCGCTGGCCACGGCAGCGCAGCTCACCGCCGCCGGGAACGTGCCCGACAACGGCGCCGTGTACCCCGCCACCGACCTCGGCCGGTCACTCACCGATGTCGCCCGCCTCATCAAGGGCGACCTGGGTCTGCAGGTCGCGGCGGTCGACTACGGCGACTGGGACATGCACAGCGGCATGGGCGACGTCGACGGAGGCTGGCTCGTCGACCACCTCACCGAGCTATCGCATACGCTCGCGGCGTTCGCGACCGATCTCGGCGCAAGGATGACCGACGTCACGCTCGTCACGCTTACGGAGTTCGGTCGCCGGATCGAGGAGAACGGCTCGGGTGGCACCGACCATGGCTACGGCCAGGTGGTGTTCCTCATGGGCGGCGGCGTGCGTGGCGGGCAGGTCCATGGGGCGTGGCCCGGCCTCGCTCCGGGCGATCTCGTCGACGGTGACCTGGCGGCCACCTCCGACTACCGCGCCATCTTGGCCGAGGTGCTGGAGGAGCGATGCGGCGCCGGGTCGGTGAGCGACATCTTCCCGGGGCTAGGGTCGGCCAGGCTCGACGTGTTTCGCCCCCGTATCTGAGACGTGGGTCCGGCCGACGCTGGCCGGCGCTACGGGCCGTCGATCGGGTCGTTCGACAGATCCCTCGTGACCGGACCGAGCGGCTCGCCCAGCTTCGAGGCCACGCGGTCTATCCGATCGAGGTGGGCGTAGATGTCCTCGCGCGCCTGTTTCGCGTCGTCGCTCAGCCCGTCGACCTCGCCGAGGCGCCAGTGCGTGTCGAAGATGGGGCGCAAGACCTGGTCGTGATGGATCCGGAGGTTGTAGACGCCTGCCCGCGCCATCGTCTTCGCCTTCTCGCGGAACCCGGGCATGTCGGCACCGGGCATCTGGAACCCCAGCACCTGCCGGGCGATCGCGAGCATCGCGGCCGACGGATCGACCTGTATCGCTTCGGCCGCCATGTCGCGGTAGAAGACGTAGTGCAGGTTCTCGTCGGTGGCGACCCGGGCACAGAGCCGCTGGGCGAGGGGATCTTCGGTGAGCTCGCCCGTGTTGCGGTGCGAGACCCGCGTCGCGAGCTCCTGGATCGTCGTGAACATCACGCCGTCGAGCGGTCCTTGCTCGGCGAACGCCGGGTACCACCCGCGCGACAGCATGTCCATGCGGCCGCGCTCGAGCTTCTGCGGATCGATGCCTCGGGTCACGGTGAGGAAGTCGCGGATCACGATAGCGTGGCGCCCCTCCTCCGCGGTCCAGCGACGGACCCATCGTCCCCAGGCCTCGTCCCGCCCGAACGTCCGCCAGAGGCCAAGCTGGTAGTAGGGCAGGTTGTCTTCGGTCAGCAGGTTGACCTCGAGCGCGGTCTGCGAAACGTCGGACAGGGTGCTGTCGGTGGGGCGCCAGGGCTCGTCGATGTAGTTGCGCCCCTGCTCGTAGGGGACGAACTCGTTGGGGAACCACTCCGCCGCCGCGGCCAGGTGCCGGTCGAGCGCGCGTTCGACGGAGGGGAGCAGCTCGCGAAGGAGGTCGTCGTTCGCAACCGCGCGCTGGTCGTCCATCGACAGATGATGCACGAAACGGCGGCGACGTGACCCGCGCCACCCCTTCTCGCGCTGATCCCTACGCCCTCCTCACGCGGCGTCGCCGATCGCCGTCGCTGCCACGTCGGCGCCGAGCGCCACCTCGAGGACCTCCCTGACGTCGTCGACCGGGTGGAAGGTCATCTGCTCGCGCACCTGCTCGGGCACGTCGTCGAGGTCGCCTTCGTTTCGCTTCGGGAGCACGACCTCGGTCAGGCCTGCGCGGTGTGCGGCGAGCACCTTCTGCTTCACCCCGCCGATCGGCAGCACCCGCCCCTGGAGCGTGACCTCACCCGTCATGCCGACGTTGGCACGGACGGGAACATCGCGAAGCAGCGACACCAGCGCCGTGGTCATCGTGACACCGGCGCTCGGCCCGTCCTTCGGCACGGCGCCGGCCGGCACGTGGACATGGAACCGGCCGCGGAGCCTTTCCGCGTCCAGACCCAGCTCTGTGGCGTGCGATCGCACGTACGACAGCGCGATCTGCACCGACTCCTTCATCACGTCGCCGAGCTGACCCGTGAGCGTGAGTCCGTCCTCGCCGCCATCTTCGCACGTCGCCTCGATGAACAGCACGTCGCCGCCCGTTCCCGTGACGGCGAGACCGGTCGCGACGCCCGGCACGGCGGTGCGCTCGGCGGCTTCGAAGAAGAACCGCGGACGTCCGAGGTAGGCCCGGATGTCGGGCTCGTCGACCTCGACCCTCTCGTGAGCTCCACCCGAGGCGATCGTCGTCGCGACCTTCCGCAGGAGCTTTCCTAGCTCGCGCTCGAGGTTCCTGACCCCGGCCTCACGCGTGTAATCGCCGACGATGGAACGGAGGGCCGCGTCGGTCATGGCCACCTCGTCGGGGCGCAGGCCGTTGCGCTCGATCTGGCGAGGCAGCAGGTGGTGCCGCGCGATCGCGAGCTTCTCGTCTTCGGTGTAGCCGTCGAGCCGGATGACCTCTATGCGGTCGAGCAGCGGCGCGGGGATCGTCTCGGACACGTTCGCCGTCGCGATGAACAGCACCTCCGAGAGGTCGAGGTCCACGTCGAGGTAGTGGTCCCTGAAGGTGTGGTTCTGCGCGGGGTCGAGCACCTCGAGCAACGCGCTCGAGGGGTCGCCGCGCCAGTCGGCGCCGACCTTGTCGATCTCGTCGAGCATCATCACCGGGTTCTTCGAGCCGGCGTCGGTCAACGCCCGGACGATGCGGCCCGGGAGCGCACCCACGTAGGTACGGCGGTGACCGCGGATCTCGGCCTCGTCATGGATGCCGCCGAGCGAGACGCGCACGAACTTCCTGCCGAGCGCGTGAGCCACCGACTCACCGAGCGACGTCTTGCCGACACCGGGCGGACCCACGAGCGTCAAGATCGCGCCCGTCCCACGGCCGGTGACCTCGCCGAGTCCCCGCTCTTGGCGGAGCTTCCGCACCGACAGGTACTCGACGATCCGTTCCTTCACGTCGTCGAGCCCTTCGTGGTCGGCATCGAGGACCGCGCGCGCCTCGTCGATCTGGAGCTTGTCCTCGGTTCGGACGTCCCACGGCACGTCGGTGAGCCAGTCGAGATAGGTCCGGATCCATCCGTGCTCGGGCGACTGCTCGGAGGTCCGTTCCAGACGGCCGAGCTCGCGTTCGGCTTGCTCACGAACGGCGCCGGGCATGTTTATCCGTTCGATCTTCTCCCTGAGCAGCGCGACCGCGTCGTCGGAGCCCTCTTCGCCCAACTCCTTGCGGATCGCCGCCATCTGCTCGCGCAAGATCACCTCGCGCTGCCGCTTCTCGAGGTTGTCGGAGACCTCGTCACGGATCTTCTCCTTCAGGTCGATCTCGGCGAGCGTCTCCTTCGCCCAGGCGAGCACCATGACCAGGCGCTCTTCGACGTCGAGGGTCTCGAGCACGCCGACCTTGCGCTCGAACGAGAGATCCGGGGAGTAGCCGGCGGTGTCGGCGACGAGCCCGGGGTCGTCGATGCCCCTGAGCAGCTCGGCGACTTGCGGCACTCCCCGAGCCTCCACGATGCTCTCGATGGTGGCGCGGTACTCGCGCGCGAGCTGCTGGGCCCGCTGGGAGCCGGCCTCGTCGTGGACCGGTTCGATCTGCACCCAGGTGGCCGTTCCCGTGCCCGGAACCCCGACCCCGATGATCGCGCGGTGCAGCCCGCGGATCACGGCCCCCTGGGCGCCTCCGCGGAGCCGGCCGACCTCCTCGACCTTCGCGATGGTGCCGACGCGGGCATACCGCTCGCCGATGCGAGGCACCAGCAGCAGCTCGCCGTGGGCCGCGGCCTCGACGGCTGCTTCGGCCTCGGGCGATTCGATGGTCAGGGTGACCACCATGCCGGGCAACACGACCCCGGTGGTGAGGGGAAGCAATGGAAGGGCTTCGGTGTGGAGCTCGGTCATGATCGGTCCTCCTTCAGAGCGTGTCGCACAGACCAGAACAGCGAAGGCCACCCGAGCATTCCCGAGACGTAATGTTGATTACGTGCCGCCGACGAGCACGGATCCCCAGCCTGCCTGTCATCTTCGGGCGACGAGATCGAAGCTACCGTTGCGAACTTCGGGCGAGGAGCTGTCGATTCCGTCGCTCCCGTTCGTCTTGAGGGCGACCATCCCGAGGAGGAGGAGACGATGAAGTACATGCTGCTGATCCATCAAGGCTCCACCCCGACGCCACCGTCGGATGAGTGGGAGAGCCTCTCGGACGACGAGAAAAGGGCCGTCTACGCCGCCTACCGGTCCGTCAACGAGACCCCGGGCGTCAGCCCCGGCCTCCAGCTGCAGTCACCCGAGACGGCGACCACCGTTCGGGTGCAAGACGGCAAGACGCTGACCACCGACGGCCCGTTCGTCGAGATCAAGGAGGCGATCGGCGGCTACCTCCTGTTGGAGGCCGATGACCTCGACGCGGCGATCGAGCTGGCCTCGCGGATCCCGGCGGCCAGCATGGGCGAGGCGGTCGAGGTGCGCCCGATCGCGGAGTGGTAACGACGCTTGAGCACGTCTTCCGCGACCAGTGGGGACGTGTCCTCGCCACCCTGATCGGCTTCCTCGGCGACTTCGACCTCGCCGAGGAAGCCGCGCAGGAGGCCTTCGCCATCGCCGCGGAGCGTTGGCCGCGCGACGGGGTGCCCGCCAACCCGCGTCACTGCCTGGTGACGACGGCGCGCAACCGAGCGATCGACCGCATCCGCCGCGACCGCACATTGGCCGTGAAGACCCGTCTGCTTCAGGTGCACGAGCCAGCGGAGGGAAAGGCGGACGCGACGACATTCCCCGATGAGCGCCTCGAGCTCATCTTCACCTGCTGCCACCCGGCACTCGCGACGGAGGCGCAGGTCGCCCTCACCTTGCGGACCCTCGGCGGCCTGAGCACCGTCGAGATCGCCCGTGCCTTCTTGGTCCCCGAGCCGACTCATGGCCCAACGGCTGGTGCGGGCGAAGCGCAAGATCAAGGCCGCCCAGATCCCGTTCAGGGTGCCTCCCGACCACCTGCTGCCCGACCGGCTCGTCGCCGTCCTCGCGGTCGTCTACCTGATCTTCAACGAGGGCTACTCGGCCCCACCCACGCGCGGCGAGCTGGCGGCCGAGGCGCTCTTGCTCGGGCGAGCCCTCGCCGAGCTCATGCCCGACGAGTCGGAGGTGCACGGTCTGTTGGCGATGATGTTGCTGCTCGACGCGCGCCGCGACGCGAGGTTCCGGGGCGGCGAGGTGGTCCTGCTCGCCGACCAGGACCGCTCGCTCTGGGACACGGCGCAGATCACCGACGGGCGGGCGGCGCTCGACCGAGCCCTCGCCCTGCACGGCCGTGGTCCCTACGTCGTACAGGCCGCGATCGCCGCCCTGCACGCGGACGAGCGGCGTGATTGGCTCCGGATCGCCGCCCTCTACGGAGACTTTCTCGGCTCGCCGACTCGCCAGTGGTCGAGCTGAACAGGCCATCGCCGTCGTCGAGGCGCAGGCCCCGAGGCGGGGCTCGCATCGTTGAGCGCCTCGCCCTCGAGGACTACGGCTACCTGTACGCGACGCGGGGTGAGCTGCTGCGCCGCCTCGGCCGCACCGCGGAGGCCGGGGAGGCGTACCGCCGGGCGCTGGCGCTGGTCCATGACGCCGCCGAACGCCGCCTGCTCGAGCGGCGGTTGGCGGACCTCGGGACCGCTACCGGCCGGCACGGCGTTGAGCGCTCAGATCTCGCGGTTGAACCACACGCCCCCGGGGCCGAGGTAGCTGAACGCCTCACCCCAGACGCCGATCGTCTTTCCCGCGCTCGTGATGGCGATCTCTCCGTAGTCGCCGTAGAACTCGAGGAACCCGTCTTCATCTTTGTACCGGGCGCCGGACACGGCGTCGGAGATCTTGACGGGTGCACCCCAGGTGGAGCCGCCGTCGGCGGATCGACGGAAGAAGACGTTCCACCTCCCGGTGTCGTTCTGCACGACGAACCACGTCCGCATGTCGCCACGACCGGTCGCCTCGACGGTGGGCGCGATCGAGTTCTCGCCCTGTCTCGATACGGGAACGCGCGCCGACCACGTGCGTCCGGCATCGGCCGAGGTCCGCGCGAACACCTGCTGGGGGCCGTAGGGCTCGAGCGCGCCGTCGTAGACCGCGACGAGGTCGCCGTCGGCATCGGCCGATACACCGCTGTGGCCGAGGTGGAAGTCGCCGTAGCAGCCGTCGGACTCACACAGGGGGCCGAGCTCGAGGACGTCGAGGGTCACGTTGCGCCACGTCGAGCCACGATCGTGAGAGACGAACACGTGCTGGCGGACCTTGCCCTCCGCGGCGGCGCCGGGGCCTGTGTAGCTGAAGCTGCTCTGCGACAGCACGACCGTCCCGTCGCCCAGGACGATCCCGTCGTAGGCGAAGAAGTAGCGAGCCGACGACACGATCTTGCGCTGGGTCCACGTCTCGCCATGGTCATGCGACTGCGCGACCCAAGGGTCCCCGCCGGTAGGTCCGTTCCACGACAGGTAGATGTGCTTGCCGTCGGCACTGGTCGTGAACGCCGGCTTGTCGTTCCACGACACCTTCCCGTACGTCGCCACGGGCGCCGACCACGTGCGGCCGTGATCGTCGGACTTCACGAAGACCACGTTGTAGCCGTTCAGGTACGCCGCGTAGACATCGCCCGTCTCGTCGACGACCTCGATCACCGGGTCGTATTGCCAGGAGCCCTTGCACGCGCACAGGGGTGTCGGGTCGCGCCAGCTCCGGCCGCCGTCTGCCGACACGCTGAGCGAGATGTGCGGGATCGGGCAGTTCCCGGGGCACGGCTTCGGGTAGCCGAAGCGCGTCGTCAAGATGTACACGTACGGGTCGTTCGGGTCCGTGGCGATCGCCGGCTCCCAGTCGTCCCTGGTGCCGCTCACGACCTGCTCACCGGCCCATCCCCGCGCGGCCCGGCCCGTGATCGGTTCACCTCGCCCGAACAGACCCTCGGCCCGGGCAACCGCTAGCGCGCTGAGACGCGATGCGGTGATCGAGGCTTCTTCCAGGCGCTCCGCCCTGGCGGACGTGCCACCCCGACCCGGCGCCCGATCGCCAGGTGCGACCGCGAACACGACTGCCGCCACGATGACCGTGAGCGCGGCGAACGTGGCCGCGCCGGTGGCGGATCGATGCGACATCGGGTCCCCTCCCTGCCCAGTCCTTCATGACGGTGCGAGCACTCCGATCGTAGTCATCACGGGTGGTCCGGCGATAGGGCCTTTCGGCTAGCCCGCGGTTCGTGCCCCAAGCGGCGTGCTCTCCCTGCGAACGAGGTCCTCCTGTCCGCGATCGTGCGCCGCGATCCGCCGATGGACCTCGCGCGACGGATCGCCGCTACGCCCCCACGATCGCACGCGACCACCTCCATCACGGCCGGCGAGATGTTGTACGGCGTCGCGCGGAAGGGGAGTCCCGCACTCGCGGAACGCGTGCAGCAGCTGCTGGCGGGGGCGCTCGCGGTCCTTCCGTTGACTCCCGAGCCGCGCGGACGTACGGTCTGCTCCGCGCGGACCTCGAGGCGGCGGGACAGCCGCTCGCGGAGCCGGACATGAGGATCGCCTCGATCGCGATCGCTGGATCGCTCGTGCTCGTGACCGGCAACCTGCGCCACTTCGAGCGGGTGCCCGGCCTCGTGGTCGAGGACTGGCTCCATCCACCCGGCTGATCGCCTACCGGGACGATCCGCCGGGCGTGTCCACGTCCCCGGGGGACCGTGCCAGACTCTCGCCCGTGCCGAAGAAGCGGGAGACCGGGCTGCGCGCCGTGCTGTTCACCGACGTCGTCGGGTCGACCGAGCTGGCGCGCGAGATGGGCGACGTCCGCTGGTCCCGACTGCTGGCCGCGCAACGACGCGTGATCCGTGGCCTGCTGAAGTCCCGCGGTGGCCGCGAGGTCGACACCGCGGGCGACGGGTTCTTCGCCGTGTTCGACCGGCCCGCCGACGCTGTGCGCTGCGCGTTCGAGGCATGCCGAGACGTCCAGGATCTGGGCCTGGACATCCGCGGCGGCGTGCACTTCGGCGAGGTGGAGCTGCAGGGGAACGAGGTCCACGGCATCGTCGTGCACACGGGCGCGCGCGTGATGAGCCAGGCGGGCGCCGCCGAGGTGCTCGTCACCGCGACGGTGAAGGACCTGGTCGCCGGCGCGAAGTTCGACCTGCGCGAGCGCGAGACGGTCGAGCTCAAGGGCGTTCCGGGAACGTGGACCCTCTTCGACGTGATGGCGGTGGAGGAGCACCTGAGGCCCGCGCCGATCGAGAGCGCGAGCGTGGCGAGCGAACGCCGCGACCGGGTCGCGGCGGCGCCGGTGGCCCGCCGCGGCCGGCGCTGGCTGGTCCCGGCGATCGCCGCCGTGGTCGTCCTCGCCGTGATCGCGGCCGTCGTGGCGACGCGTCCGGCGCCCATCTACACGCCGGGCGAGGGCACCGTCGCGCGCATCACGGCCGACGGACGCTTCGACGAGCCGGTGCCGCTCGCCTCGGTCCCCACGGCGATCGCATGGGGCGAGGGGCGACTCTGGGTCACCGACCAACAGGGGCAGATCTACTGGCTCGATCCCGGGGCCGGGACGCAGGGTTCGCGCGGGGCTGCGGGCGTGCCCACAGGGGTCGCGGTGGGGGGCGGCGCCGTCTGGGTCACCAATGGGTTCGGCGTGGGGGGCGGCGAGGAGGGCGGCGTCAGCCGCGTCGATCCGGTCGGGGAGGCGCTCACACCGGCGTTCTCGACACCCGTCGGCTCGGAGGCGATCGCGTGGGTCGCCGACCGCGTCTGGGTGACCGATACCGCCACCGGCGAGGTGCGGCTCTACGACGATGCCACGCGCGACGTCGAGACGGTCGTACTCCCCGCGAGCGAGGCGAGCCCGGCGCAACCGCAGGCGATCGCCGCGTCTGCCGGTGAGGGCGCCGCGGTCTGGGTCGGCGACGCCGCCGAGGGACGCGTCTTCCACCTGGATGTCGCCTCGCCCACCGATATCGACGTCTTCCCGGTCACGGGTCCCGTCACGGGGATCGCGGTCGGCGACGACGGCGTGTGGGTGAGCATAGGCGTCGACGACACGGTCACGCTCCTCGATGCGGAGACCGGCGCCGTGATCACCTCGATCGAGGTGGCGCCGACCGGGTGCGACCAGCCCGAGTCGATCGCCGTGACCCCGAACGCGGTGTGGGTCGCGTGCCGGTTCTCCCAGACGCTGCTGCGCATCGACCCTGCGACGGACGCGGTCGCCGGGACCCTCCCGGTCGGCGGCGCGCCGATCGTCACCTCAGGTGAGGACGGCGCTGCATGGGTCGCGGTCGGCCCCCCCTGAGCCCGGGTCAGGCCGGGCGGGTGGGTGCCGCGATCCGGTCGAGCGCGGG
>Ga0247727_10002642_pt1 | contig 40625 bp, 47 predicted proteins | sample WisWelCaveWW1625_FD_202498 | JGI IMG/M metagenome (GOLD analysis project Ga0247727, IMG submission 202498) | Biofilm microbial communities from Wishing Well Cave, Virginia, United States - WW16-25 | ecosystem: Environmental > Aquatic > Deep subsurface > Groundwater > Cave microbial mat | place... | reverse complement strand
GACGCTCATGCCTCCGTAGCTTAGTAGCCATAGCGTCGGTTTCGTATATCGAAACTTGCGTTTCGGAACTTCCGACGCAAGCATCGGAAGAACCGAAGGTCACGGGTGCAACTCCCGTCGGAGGCTTACTTCTACAAACCTTTAAAAACCTAGTTCTAAGAGAATTATAACATGCCAAGAATAGCAATAGTCAGAAAGGACAGGTGCAACCCTCAAGGGTGCGGAGGATATCTTTGTGCTAGAGTCTGCCCTGTCAACATGGAAGGAAAAGACTGCATAAAACCAGCAGAAACAGGAGACAAAAAGCCCATAATAGATGAAAAACTATGCACGGGGTGCGGAATATGCCCGAACAGGTGCCCCTTCGGTGCGATAGACATAATTAATCTGCCAGAACAGCTGGAACATCCAATCCACAGATACGGCAGAAACGGATTTCACCTTTATTCACTGCCAACACCAATATTCGGACAAGTCATAGGAATAGTAGGCAGAAACGGAATAGGAAAATCAACAGCAATTAAGATATTGGCAGGGGTACTAAAGCCAAATTTGGGAACTGAAAAAGACGCAGAATGGAACGACCTCGTCAAGTTCTTCAAAGGAAAAGAATCACAAACATACTTCGAAGCAGTAAAAGAAGGCAAAATAAAAATAGCGTACAAGCCCCAGCACGTTGAACTGATTGCGCAAACGCAAAAAGGAAAAGTAGGAGAGTTGCTGAAAAAAGTCGATGAGAGGAAGAAATTTGACGAAATAGTAGATGCATTACAATTAAGAGAAGTATTAGACAGAGAAGTAAGCCAAGTATCAGGAGGAGAACTCCAAAGAATAGCAATAGCGGCAACAGTACTCAGACAGGCCAATTTGTACATCTTTGATGAGCCAAGCTCCTACCTAGATATCAAACAAAGAGTAAAAGTCAGCCAGTTCATCAAAAGCTTAGCAGACAAAGACACCGCAGTGCTAGTAGTAGAACACGATTTGATAATCCTCGATTACATGACAGACTTACTGCACATAATGTACGGAAAAGAAGGAGCATACGGCATTGTGAGCCTGCCAAAGCCAACACGAACAGGAATGAACATCTACCTAGAAGGATACATCAAAGATGAAAACATGAGGTTCAGAGACCACGAAATCAAATTTTTGTCGAGACCGCCACCAAAACCAATCAGCAAAGTAACGCTAACAGCCTGGGGAGCGGTTGAAAAGAAATTAGGAGATTTCACACTAAAAGCAATGGAAGGAAACATAGGAAGAAACCAGATAATTGGAATACTGGGAGAAAACGGAATAGGAAAAACAACATTCGTCAAAATACTCGCAGGACAAATAAAACAAGACAAAGGAGAAATAGACACAAAAATAAAAGTAGCGTACAAACCACAATACCTGGAAGGAAGCAGCGATGAATTAGTAATAACGGTTTTGAAAGACGCGACATCAAAATATAACAACCAACTGATAAAACCTCTCGAGATACACAATTTATTGATGAAACCATTGAATACCTTATCAGGCGGAGAATTGCAAAGAGTAGCAATAGCACACTGCTTGTCACAACCAGCAGACCTGTACCTGCTGGATGAACCCAGCGCTTACTTGGATATTGAACAAAGACTAGCGTTCAGCAAAGTCATCAGAGACGTAGCAGAACAAAGAGGAGTAAGCGTACTAATAGTAGACCACGACTTACTGTTTATTGACTATTTAGCAGACAAACTAATAGTGTTCGACGGAAAACCCGCAACGCACGGCATGGTAGAAGGACCATACTCAATGGAAGCAGGAATGAACAAGTTCTTAACAGATTTGAGAATAACAATGAGAAGAGATAAAGAAAGCAACAGGCCAAGAATAAACAAACCGGAATCACGCTTGGATAGAGAGCAACGAGAAGCAGGCAAACTGTATTACGGCTAAGCCCTGCCCTTACTTTCACCCTTCACAATACCGGCCGCAATAATGTGCGCAATTCTCAACGGCTCAGGAATATAACTATGAAGAGTCGTGATTTTCAAAAACTGCTTTGCGCGCTCTAAATCAACATTAATATGCTGAACGTACACTTTGCCGATTTTTATTGGCAAAGGCAACTGCGTGATAAGCTTCACCTTCCCAGACATGCCAAGATTTACTAAAGTTTTCAGAATTTTAGGAATGTCAGGATAATCACGGGTTACCGCGATAATCGGAATTTTAGTCAACTTGGAGAGTTTAGGCAAATCAACAATGTTAAAACCACCAACACCAATCCCGTTCAAGAAAATACACTGCAGTTGACTATGAAATTTAGACTTATTAATCATATGAGCAAGGTTTTTCGTGGCATCAGAGCCGTCAACCTTGGCAGTAGTTGTCACAACACCATCCATATAACTGCCACCACGATAAATAGTGCCGACAACAAGAACACGGCCTTTCCTGAACTTGAAAAATGGGCCGTCATCGATACCAATAACACGAGCCTCCTTTCTAATATGCTGCCGCATAATGAACAGAAGCAAAGGTTTTTATAAAAACTTACTGGAGAAACCAGCATGAGTGAAAAAGAGGCATTTGAGCTCTGGAAAGAATTAAGCCCGGGAAGCGCATTCGGAGCAGGACTAAAGCAATACGCAGGGCACATATGGATACCAACACATTCCAACATCAAAAACGCGCTAATGCGAATAAACAAGCTCGAGAAAAAGTCAGACAGCGTAGTCAAGAAGTTTTTGGCAACAATAAGAAGAGGACTAATCACAGAAGAACCACACGACCCGCCAAGCGAAATATTGAATACGTTCTACACGCACTTAGTAATTGAAGGGATCAACGAGAAACATATTATGTCTCTCGCAGAACAGTCGCTCAACTTCTTAGGAGTTCAAGAAGACTTATGGGACAAAAAATGGCCAGTAGAATTCCAAATATTCAGCTCACAAGCATGCGACGGAGCAAAATCATTAATAGAAACAATCAAGAAGAAATGCAAAAGAAAAGAAGTCAAACAGGCACTGACAGCAGTCCAGAAGAGACTTGATGTCTGGAAGAAAAATACTGCGTTTGTAAAATTAAAGAGAAACGATTTCACAGAAATATATCCGATTCTTAAAAAAAGATCAAAAGGGCTGGGAAGAAAGAACACTTACAGAGCCACAATCAAAGACTTGTACGATTACATAGAAACACCAGAAGAAATGGAAAAACTGGCGCTGTCCTGGATTGACGAAGAACTGCCAACTTTCAAAAAAGTACTGCAAAAAATAGCGAAAAGATACAAGTGCAAGACAACAGTAGAAGACATAGAAAAAGCAATAGAGAAAAACCAGTACGTTGCTCCAAAAACGCTAGTAAAAACAATAACCAGCCTAAGAAAAGCGCTGCAAAAACTCGCAGATGCAGAATGGGTGAAAATAACGCCAAAATATGACGTACGAGTTATTGAGACGCCTGATTACCTCGTGCCATTTTTGCCAACAGCAGCAATGCAAACATTCAACACACTAACAAAACCATTCTGCCTGTACTTCGCAACAACAGACACAAAAGCGAGCCCGAGCACAGCGCTACCCGATGTCGCGCAGACAACAATACACGAAGAATACGGGCACTGCGTCAACTTTTTGAACAGCTACACGACAGGAAAGCCAAGAATAATAGAAATAATAGGCTCGTCATTGGATACGCCGATAACAGAAGGAATATCATTCTACAGAGAACTGGAATCGCTTAAGACATTCAGAAGAATACTCACAAGAGGAGCGCACAACAAAATAGAAAGAGACGTCATCAAAGAAATAGAAAAACACTGCACGCTGGAAGAATTCTACGAAGGACTAGAGTTCATCGTCATGCAATGGAGAATGGTCAGATTTTTGCGAGCACTAAGCGATGTAAGAATTAACTTGGAAAAGCAGACATTCCCGCAGTTCATAGAATGGGCGCACAAAAAAACAGGGTTGACAAGAAAGTTGATTTATGACCAAACAATACACTTCCAAGAAAACCCAGGATACGCGCCATGCTACAGCATGTTCGGACAAAAACTAAGACAAATGCAAACACAAGCAGTTAAAAAAGGATTCACGCAAAAAGAATTCAACACATTTGTCGCAAGCGCAGGATTCCCAGCAAGAAGCATATTTGAAGAAAGAATAAAGAAGAAATTCAAGCTTTAATTCTACGGGCAAAAGACAAAAAGCCAGAATGACCAATACCAGTTGATTTCGGCCTTACTCTGCGACCCTCAACTTCCCACAAACGCTCAATCAATTCTACAGTTTTCAAATAAAGAAGCTTATCGTGCCTGTGAACCTCGGCCACAAAATCCTGAACTTGAGGAACACTAGGAGAATAACTCACGAGAAAACCGCCAACTTTCAAAGCTTTAACAGCATGCTGGACAACCTTCCAAGGCTCAGGAAGGTCTAAAGTAATAAGGTCGACATCAGACTCGTCAATGCCATCGTAAAGACTCTTTTTCTTGATTGTTATGTTTTGAAGACCAAGCATCTTGATGTTGGACTCAGAAGTTTTAATGCAATCTTCACGGACTTCATAACTTGTAACGTGCTTGACCACGTGGGCAAGAGCAGATGAAAGTGCGCCAGAGCCAAGACCGCCATCAACAACAACAGAATCCTTGTTAATGCCAGTTTCGCCAATTATAAAACCGATGTCCTTAAGCGGAATAGTCTGAGGAAGCTTACGGAAACGCTTGTAGATGTCGATATGCAAAGCGTCCAAAAGCACGAATTCTTTACCATTGTCTGCCTTAACAACAGAACCAGAAGGTTTGGAAAGCTCTGCTTTAGAGATAGTGCCGTAAAGAGTATGAACGTCCTTAGAGAGGTCTGCAACAAAATATTGCTTGCCCTTAGCAACTATGAATTCGCGTCCGTCAACGATTTCACGCTTTTCCTTATGAATTAAGACCTTCATATACGAGAAATCGACGATAACCCTTTAAAAAGTTAATGGAAAAAAATGAAAGAAAAAAAGAAAATTACTTCTTGCCCTTACACTGCTTGCAGCCACTAAAGGCCAAGCTCAGTAGTCCAGCCAAGTAAGCAAAGTTCACAGCAGTATTGCCGCCGCCAGTGTTCATAACGAGCATCTCACGAAGCATGCCAACCATGCTTGTAGCCTCGCCAAGCTTCCAAGTCTTAACAAGCGCTACGATGATGAACAACGACAAGAAAATTGCCGCGCAGCCCGTGTGCCAGTTAAACAACAACATCAAACCGCCAATAAGCTCAATAGCAATAGCAAGATACAATGCCGGAGCTCCCAAAGAAGCACCAAACAACTGCTCAAACATGCCCTTAGCCATTGACATGCCCATAATCTTGTCCAACGCTGCAACAATAAACGCAACGCCAAAAAACACTCTCAAAATCGCCGGAGCCCATTCAGGGTGTTTATTCAAAAAATTCATTCCTGCCATATACAAAACCTCCATCAGTTTTCAAATAGAAAGCAAGATGTACGTTAAAAAGGTTTTCCCAAATTACGCCAGAATAAAAAAAAAGGCGAGGAAGGGACTCGAACCCTTGAATCGCAGGGTTGCAGCCTGCTGCCTTAGCCGCTTGGCTACCTCGCCATATAGAAAGAGAGCCAAATACGAGATTTAAATAACTTTTGCCCGACCATAGAGGTGTTTTTCTATGAAGGCAATAGTAAAGAAATTAGCCCTTCTGCCAAAAGGAATGCCACACTGGCGAGCCCACAAGTCAACATCAGTCCACTTGTCCAGCTTAATTTGAACATACTGGTGAATAATGCCATAAATAGCAGTATGACAGATGCGTATGTCGTCATCAGAAAACAAGCCACTCTTCACAAGCATGATGCGGTACAACAAGTTCTGCTGATGGCAAGGCAAGTAACCCTTGCGAGACCAAAGAAGATTAACATCGCGAGTAAACAAGAGGTCAAAACGGAAAAAAGTAAGCACGTGACTGCCCTCGTACTTAGTAGAGATTAAATCATATGCTGCTTTGGCAAAAGACAACTTTGTGCTGTTCTTGCGCTTTAATTTTGCAATTGTCCTCAACAAGCCTTTAGGAACCTTCTTTGGCAACGGCTCCTTCCTGAAACCGAGGTTAGGAACGAACAAACGAGAGAAAACAAAGACAACTACCAAGTACAATATGAAAAACTCGATAAGCCGGATGTAAAGCATAACACAAGGATTACCATAATCTTTTTAAAAACATTACCTAGAACACTAAGCATGACACTCGACTTTCACAAACTTGCGCGCAAATGGCAGAGAAGATGGAAAACACAAAAAGTCTTCGAAGCAGAAGCAGACAACGGCAAGCCAAAATTCTTCCTGACCACGCCGTACCCTTACGTCAATGGATTATTACATCTAGGGCACACATACACATACGCAAGAGTGGAAATATTCTCAAGATACAAAAAAATGCAAGGGTACAACGTACTATTCCCATTCGCATTCCACGCAACAGGAAGCCCAATAGAAACAGCAGCAAAAAGAGTGGCAGAAAACGAAGAAAAACAAATAGGCACTTTGAAATTAATGGGCTTCACAGACGAACAAATACCCGCGTTCAAAGAACCAATACACTGGATAAAAACATTCTCAAAAGAAGCAGAAAAAGACCTCATAAAATACGGAACAAGCATAGACTGGAGAAGAAGCTTCATCACAACAGACCTGAACCCGCGATACGACAAGTTCATCAAATGGCAATTTAACACTCTAAGAAAAAAAGGACTGGTAGCACAAGGCTCGCACCCAGTAGTCTGGTGTCCAAAAGAAGACACCCCCGTAGGAGACCACGCACGCTCAGAAGGAGAAGGCGAAGTACCCCAAGAAATGATAGTACTAAAATTCAGAGCTGATGGTCACGTACTGCCGTGCGCAACTTTCAGGCCGGAAACAATATTTGGAGTAACAAACGTCTGGGTAAATCCTGATTTGACATACATAGAAGCAGACGTTGACGGCGAACACTGGATGATAACAGAAGAATGCGCAAAAAAACTAAGAGACCAAAAACACAATGTTACTGAAATCAGACACATATCCGGCAAAGAAATAGTTGGAGCGCATGTCACTAACCCAGTAACCGGCACAAAAATACCAGTACTACCAGCACACTTTGTAACAGCAGACACTGGAACAGGAATAGTAATGAGTGTGCCAAGCCACGCACCATATGACTGGATGGCACTAAAAGAACTCCAAGACAAAGGACAAGCAAAAGACGTCAAACCAATATCATTAATCTCTGTAGAAGGCTACGGAGAACACCCCGCAGTTGAAGCCTGCACCAAAATGGGCATTAAAGACACCAAAGACGCCAGACTAGAAGAAGCAACAGGAAACGTATACAAAAAAGAATTTCACACGGGAAAATTAAAGCAAAATACAGGAAAATATGCAGGCAAAACAATACAACAAGCAAAACCAGAAATCGTAGCAGACTTCACTTCTGAGAAAAAGGCGATAATACTGCATGAATTGATTAATCCGGTTATTTGCAGGTGCTTAGCAAGATGCCACGTCAAAATAGTCGAGAATCAATGGTTCCTCAAATACGGAGACTCAGCATGGAAACAACAAGCAATGAAATGCCTGCAAACAATGAAATTGTACCCAGAAAAAGTCAGATCGCAATTTGAATACGTAATCGATTGGCTGAGAGACTGGGCATGCACGCGCGAGTTCGGAATGGGAACCAGCCTTCCATGGGACAAAAAATGGAAAATAGAGAGCTTAAGCGACAGCACAATATACAATGCGTTCTACACAATAGTGCACCATTTGAAGAAAGTGCCATTAGGCAAAATAAAAGACAGACTGTTTGACTACGTATTCTTAGGAGTAGGAAATCCTGATGACCTTGGCGTTGACAAGAAGCTGCTTGAAGACATGAGAAAAGAATTCACATACTGGTACCCAGTAGACTTCAGAAATTCAGGAAAAGACCTAGTCCAGAACCATTTAGCATTCTACATATTCAACCACACAGCATGCTTCCCAGAACAATACTGGCCAAAAGGAATAGGCGTAAACGGGTTCATCAGCGTACAGAAGCAAAAGATGAGCAAAAGTAAGGGAAACTTCAAGACATTAAGAGATGTAGTAACCGCTTACGGTCCAGACATAACACGGATCACAATACTCTCAACAGGCGAAGAAATGAACGACGTAGACTGGGACCAAGAACTAGCAGAATCAATGAAAGCAAAACTCGAGCAATGGTACGAGTTTGCGCTAAAGAACTATGCAAAGAATGGCACAGTGCAAGAGAAAAAAGAAATCGACAAATGGATGGAACACCGATTACACACGGCCATCAAAGAAGCAACAAACGCGATGGACGAAACACTCTACAGAACAACAATCGCACGAGCATTCTTCGACTTACAAAGACACCTGAAATGGTATTCAAGAAGAACAGCAGGAAAAATGAATCAACAATTACTGAATGACATAATTGAGGCGCAAACATTGATTCTACAACCATTCACGCCACACCTTTGCGAAGAAATATGGTACAAACTAGGAAAACCAGGCCTGATTGTAAATGAAAAATGGCCGCAGTTTGATACTAACAAAATAAACCCAGAGATAGAAAAAGCAGAAGCGTTAATGGCACAAGTCATCGAGGACGTTGGCCAGGTTTTGAAACTGGCGAAAGTAGACAGGCCAAAAATAATAACACTCTTTGTAGCGAATGACTGGAAAGCACGACTATTCAAAAAACTAAAAGAAATACTTGTGAATACAAGAGACATTGGACAAATAATGAAGACAGTAATGGCAGAGTTCAAAGAAAACGCGCAAGAAGCAGCACCACTAGTGCAAAAAGTGGCAAAGGACCCATCAAAACTGCCAACACAAATCACACATCAGGAAGCAGAATACCAGAACTTACTTGACGCAGTCGCATTCTTCAAGCAGGAATTCAACTGCAGCATAGAAATCATCAAAGAACAAGAAAGCCCGGAACAAAAAGCAAAACAAGCACTGCCTGGAAAGCCGGCAATACTGGTTAAATAATTTATTCTATTAAAAAAAGCGGGCGGACGCATCCGGAAATGAACACACAAGTACACAAGAGTTTCGCCTCATGCCTTTCTCGGTTCCGCAACCCGACAAGCATTGAGAACTACAGTTAGCGTTGCTCCCGTCAGGGCCTGGCGCGGTTCCTGCAGCAACAATCCTGCCGGACAGAACGTCAGCGTCCAGCACAAGACTCCTGCGCAGATCGTGGGCTGCTCTCCAGACTTCAGCACCGTTTGAAGCCCGTTAACGGTAACAGGAGAGGGCTAATCTCCCTGCCTAGTCCGCCCATACCTGCACTATATTGCACGTTTAAAAACATTGCGCATTTTTGTCACTCTCTCGTACGGCATAAAGTATTTATTGTTCAACGTTTTTCTCTAAATTCTCGGGATGAACTCTGAGAAACGCCTTCTGGAAAAACAAAATCAAAATTCTGTTATCACTAAACTCAACACTCACGCTCAGCTAAATCGCTAAAAAGAACACCGGCCAGCTTCTCTAGGGGGACCCGTTTTCTTCCAGCGAGAGCTACGAATGCACGTAAAGCTGAGGGAGAACAAAAATGCAACAAACCATACAAGAAGTAAGACAAGAAAATGAGAGGGCGATGATAGCCAGGATTGAGAGCGCGCTGACAAGAGGAGCAGACGACTACTTCAGAAAAAACGAGTTTGTAAGAATACCCACAGTGCCACACGTGGTAGGAATAACAGGAGCGTGCGAGAACATAGACACTTTGTTCAAAGTAAACTACTTCGGACAAAACGGCTATCTAACGCAGACAGGACAACTGGCGCTAGAACTGCAAATACCAGAACTAAAACGAGTCTGCTGTGAAATACACAGCTTCAGAGCAGAACAAGAAGCAGATGGCAGACACCTCACAGAATTTCCGCTGGTAGAATTCGAGTTCGGCTACGAAGGAGAAGGGCTTCCACAACTGCTAGACCACATAGAAGGAACGGTCAAAGCAATGATGAAGTCAGCACTAAAGGAGGAATTAACGCTCAGAAAGCTCGGGGCTAATCCAGAAAGAATAAAACACATGCTGAAAGAACCCTTTGCAAGAATAGAATACAGAAATGCGGTAAAACTTTTACAGGAGCTTGGGTTTGAAGTGGAATTCGGAGACGATTTGAAACACAACCATGAACAAGCAGTAGTAAAAGCCACGGGCAAGCCAACCTTCATCATGAAATATCCAGAAAAAATCAAGTTCTTCAACATGAGAAGAGACAGAAATGATGAAGAAGTAGTACAAAGCGCAGACCTAATACTGCCAGTAAGCGGAGAATCAGTAGGAAGCGCAGTAAGAGAAGAAAACCCAGAACTACTGATGGAAAAACTGCTGAACTCAAACATGTACAGGCTACACATAGCAAGAGGAGGAACGATAGAAGACTTCAAATGGTATCTAGACGCGGTAAAAGCCAACCCAGTACCACACGCGGGATGCGGAATAGGACTATCAAGAGTAACACAATGCGTGCTAGGAAGAGAAGACATCAGAAAAAGCACAGCCTACCCGATGAACTGCCAAACAAGCCTAAACAACATTTAATTTTTCTTTTTACATTAGGAGTGACAAACTATTTTATAGACAATAAGATTACTACAAGTCATGGCGCCAAAAATACAATTCTTAGGCGACACTGTATTAATCAAGACAGATGGCAATAGCAAGACTCACAACAAAAAAGCAGGCATAATACACCAACTGCAAGACTGCACAATCGCACACATAACGGGGCAAGTAGAAATAAAAGAAATCAAAGACTACCAAGCAGACGTTCTGATTCTGCCACCAGGACAAGCAGAGAAGATACTCACAAAGATAAAACCAAAACTGGCAATACTGACCAGTTCTACATTAGAAAAAGCAAGAGAATTGCACAAAAAAACAGGAATACAAGTAATAACAGCAAAAAACAATCTAGTAGTAGACTTGTACACTTATTCTGCACTTTCAGAACAAAAAAACCTTTCTAAGTTCACAGAAGAAAAGTAGCAATATAGCCAACAGCGCAACCAAGAGTCAAAAACGGCATGGCAGGATAGAACTTATCCTTCTGACTTAGAAGCAACAAGACAATTAGTGCAGCAGTAGCGCCTAATGCAACGACAAAAGCATGAAGGAAGCCAGAAACGACTAGAACAGTGCCAGCAAATATCAACGGGAAACCAATATCGCCTCCGCCCAGAACAGCAGTACGAACTTTCTTCTTAGGACCACGAACAGCAGGAGCAGAATAAGGAAGCATCAGGCCAGCAAAAATGTTGCTCTGAGTCTGGAATTTAGCCATGGCAATCATATGCTTGCTACGCCAAACAGCATACATATCGTATACTGACAAGGCGAGAAGCAAAATAAAAGCATAAAACACGTTCAGAATAGGCACGAAAATAACAGCAAGACCGCCATATAGGAAAAGTTCTGAGGCATTATGAATATAGATATTAGGCCTGAACACCTTAAACCAGCCAACAGTCAAAGAAAGAATTAACGCGTATGATTCGGGAATGAAAGCAGCAACGGCAATCTGAAGACATAATACGACTGCGAAATAAAACCACAACTTCCACAAAAGAACTTTACCCAACTTTATTATTAATAAGATCAAAAGAGTTCCGATAAGAACTGCGATAATAATGTACCAAATACTGAACTGAGGCTCAACATCAGGACGCTCAACCTTCATGCCGCCAATACTAGGCAAGTCCTTCCAAACAAGCTCGCCCGCCTCAGCAGAAGCAGCAGAGTCAATATAATTCTGAGTAACCTTCAAACCAATAACCTGCGCTGCAAGAAACAACACGACCAAAAAGAACGTCACAAACCAAGTATGCTTCATGCACGACCAAAACCTGAAGGTTTTTATAAATCTAACCATTTGGCAGAAAAATGAAATGGGTACACCGGGTAACAATCACTGTTTTTGACAAACCAGGAGAAAATAAAGCAGAAACCACAGAAGGGCTGAAAGCACTGGTGCCGTTTAACCTTGAAAACGCCAAAATAAAAATAGAAGACCAGCACGCAGAAGGCTTTAATCAAAGAAAGATAAACATACTAATAATAACGCTGACAAAAGAAAAGCACACGAATGACTTCTTACAGTTTTTACTGAATACGTTGAATGAAGAGCAAAAAAGACTATTGGTGTCACAAGCAGAAAGCAGGCTGGATGAAGAACTGGACTACTTTATAAGAATAGAAAAGGACAAATGGGTGCAGGAAAGACAAATATGGCTCACAGACAGCGGAAACTGCTACCACATAAAACTATCACTGGCAGCATTCCCAAAAAAGAGAGAAACAGCGCTAAAACTCGTGGAAAAAATGTTTTTCCAGAAAAATATATAAACTAAGAAAAAGAGCTAGTACAATATGGCAAAAGTAGCGCCTCTAAAAACAAGCTTTCTTGTGACCAGCATGATAGGATTCCTAGTAAGTGTCCTATACATACCAAAAATCTCAACAACATGGGCATTCGCCTTTGGACTCGTATTCACACTAATGTTCGTGGCTAGCATGATAGCAATGGTACGCGGAACACCAGACGAACAACTACTACCGCGACCAAGAACGGGGGAACACATATGAGAAAAATATGGATATTAGGACTAGCATTAATGATGATACTGGCAGCGTGCGCGCCAGCACCACAAATGGAAGAAAAGACAGAAGAAAAAGCTCCAGTTGTTGAAAAAGCACCGACAGAACCAACAATAGGAGTCAAACCACCAGTAAGACCACTGCCATCAGAAAGACAAGACACTGCGCCAGAACCGGTTACAACAGCACCAAAAACAGAAATGAACCCGCAGTTAAGAGACTTGTTGAAGAGAGCAGATGAAAAAATATCAAGCCTGCAATACTTATACGGCGGAACAGAAACAAAGAACCTATTCCTAGACACATACTTTGTCAAAGGAACCCAGATGAAAATAAAGACGTATGAAGAAGACTACTACGTCAGAGAAGGATACTACGACACAATATACGTAGACCTGGGAATAGGATGCTGCGAAGAAAACTCAAGATGCCAAAGCCACAATGTGAACAACATGGGCAAAAAGTTTGACGTCGACGTTGCAAGCATGAACATACCAAAGACGCCGTACCAGTGGTCCAAAGAAATACCAGGGGATGCCCAACTAGTCGGACCACAAACCGTAAATGACAGAAGCGTAACGTACATAAAGTTCGCAAAAGACAACAAACAATACGAACTGTGGGTAGACGACACGTACGGAGTGCCGCACAAAATCGTAGTAACAGACTCAGCCGAAAACGCAGTCAAATACCAGTTCAACGACATGCAGTTCAACGGACTGAAAGACGCAGACTTCAACGCGCCCTGCGATTAAATTTTTTAATTTTTAATTTTTTTTAGAACTTGAAAGCTTCCTTCTTCTCCTTGAAAACACCAGGAGCGCCGCCACCATGCCAGCTATACCTTGGACGAATTCTCATAGGATACATACGCTCATTAACATCATCAACAGCAATACACGCGCCAGCAACACGAGGAAGATTAGACAACTCTTTGTCTAAGCCAACACGCAGGTAACTTTGCAATAGTGCGCCTAGAGCGTCAGTGTCAATTTTTGCTGTCAATCTATGAGAAAGAATAATGTCAGACTGAGTCATAGCATCAGTATGAATCTTGCCCGGCTGTTGAGTTGCCAAGACCATAGCGATACCGGGCTGACGACCTTCTCTCAAAAGAGTAATCAAAGCATCAGAACTTGCTGTTTTGCCAACATTAGGCAAAAATTCATGAGCCTCATCAATCATAATCCAACAAATAGGCATTTCCTCACCTTTATGCTCCTCTTCCTCCTCAAGAATGTAGTGAACGGCTTGATGAACAGCAGAATATTCCTCATTCTTTCTAGCTTTCATACGCTCAACGAACAACTTCATACAAACAATGCCCATGACAAGATGCTTAATACGCCAGCCATTAGGCATAACAGCATAAGCGCTGAGGTCCAAGATTGTTATTTGGCCTCCCTGTGCTAATTCTTTAACAGGAGTAGCATTAGGAGAAAACAAACCCCACTCTTCCACGGAAAGAAAACGGTTTTTGGCTGCCTGCTTAGTGCGAAGCTCTTCATCCTTATCGTCGTCAATTGCGTGAAGAATATCAGGAATGTCATACTGCTGGCCAGTCTTTCTCAACTGAATAATGATGCGCTCGATAAAAACAGCAACAGAATCAGTACTCTGAATCTCAAAAGTCAAATTCCAGTCTTCAGGTGAGAGTTCGGCAGGGTTCAAGGCAAAAGGAACATCAGTAGGAATACCCTGCTCCTTCCACTTTTTGAAGAAGCCGAACGGAGTATACACCTTGACATCAATACCCTTGCCCTCAAAACCCCACTCTTTCAATAACGACTCGTCCTTATGATTAGGAAACTTCATCGTCCAATAAATACCCATAGTATCAAGAATGATAACAGAAAGACGATCACGCATTTCATCAGGCAACTGAGCAATACCCTCGGCAATAACACCCATACAATAAGACTTGCCACTGCCACGCTTGCCACAAACGAAAACGACATGAGCTTTATTCAGGTCAAGATAGACCGGCTGGGAAAGAGCAGTAACAGCGCCCATCTTAACATAATGCTTGCCAATAAGAACGGCACCAGACGTGCCAAATTTCTCCTGGTCTTTCTGCTCACGTCCAAGAATAATCTCATACACCATCTTTTATGAAGTAAACTAAAAAAGAAGTATAAAAAAGTATGGAAAAGAAAAAAATTAAAGCATTGCTGCAGTCACAATGTTCAACCTGCAATCAGCAGGGTCAACCTTAGAGTCCATTGCGACAATGTGCTTAATAGCGCTCTTCTCGGCAACCTCAACCAACTGCTGGTCAACAACACCGTCAAAAACAACAGCATAAACGCCATTGCTCAAAGACTTAAGCGTGCTAGTAAGCTCTGCAAAAGGAACCTTGCCAAGAACGTTCATCTTCTCATCAAGAACACAAGCTCCACGCGTTCCAATGAGCCCTTCAAGCATCTCGCCAAGCTTCTTGCGCTCTTCATCACGCAAAACTGGCTTAGCCGCCTTAGCGACAGGCATAATAGGGCGCACAAGAGGCGCTGCTGAAACAGGTCTTGGAGGCAACGGCCTCGTCATCATTGGCTTCCTAATGGATTGCGAGGTGTCAACGCTTGCGAGCTCCAACTTAGCCTGCTCAGCAGTAATCCTGCTACGCAAAGCCTTATGGATTTCCTTCTTAGCAAGCTCTTCAACTTCCTTGCCATCAGGAGCGCGGGTTACAAAGTCAATCTCGGCAATGTTCAACAAGTCACGAATGATCAAGTTGCCACCACGGTCGCCGTCAACAAACGCGACAATGTCCTTGCGATGACTGAGCTCGATAACTGTAGGCGGAATGGAAGTACCATTCATAGCAATAACGTTCTTGAAACCATGCTTCAACAAGTTAAGAACGTCAGCACGGCCCTCAACAACAATAATTTCATCAGAGCTTTCAACATCAGGACCTGCAGGAAGACGGTCTTTACCATACTCGCAAATCTCCATAACTCTGACGGAATGCGCGACTTCCTCAGCAATCTCAGAACTATCCGGCATAACCTTGTCCATAAGCTGTCTAAGCAACTGCTTGGCACGCTCAATAACAAAGCTACGCTTGCTAATTCTGACGTCTTCGATATTTTGAACCTTTACTTTTGCATTGCAAGGACCAATACGCTGAATGATCTCTAATGCGGCTGCAACAATGGCAGTCTCTGCCTTGTCTAACGAGCTCGGAATTATGATAGTACCAATGCTCTTGCCACCCTTGGTCTCAATGTTAACTTCAATACGACCAATTCTACCGGAACGTTGCAGTTCTCTAAGCTCCAAATCTTCGCCTAGAAGACCCTCTGTCTGGCCGAAAATAGCGCCAATAACATCAGGTCTATCAACAACTCCTTCAATCTCAATCGTTGAATTAACGATATATTTTGATGATACCGGACTGATTTTTCCCATGTTTATTCCCCCTGATACGGCTAAAACAGAACAAGCTTGGCCAAAACAGACTAAATCAACCTCATTTATGCTGATTCAGGGTGTGATTGACTCATTTTTCGTTGAATTTGATGATTTGATGATTGTTATACTCGCTTGTTCTATTCCAGCTCGAATTTTCAATTTGAGCTTAAAAAAGGTCTTGTAGCCCTTAACACTAACCCCCAAGAGTCATTGCTTGGCAAAGCCGACAGCTCCACTGGGTACTCTCATGAAGGGCCTTTAATATGACCTTCCTTAATGAAAATAATTAAAGTGTTTGAAGTTTAAAAAAGTTTTGACAGGCATATTTAAAAACGGCAAAACAACAGGCAAAAGCATGCCAAGAATGGGAACAAAACACAGAGAAGAATACAAGACACTAAAGAACGTCTTTGACCTCTTCACTGAAAAAAACATATTCAAACTAATCACACAAGGATACATAGAAGGACTGGAAAGCCCGCTAAGCATGGGAAAAGAATCAAATGTATTTACAGCAAAAAAAGATGATGAAACAAGAATTGTCAAAATATACCGGTTACAGACATGCGATTTCAACAGAATGTACGACTACATCAAAGCAGACCCAAGATATGAATACTTGAAAAGCAAAAGAAGAGACGTAATATTCGCCTGGGCGCACAGAGAACAAAGGAATTTATTGAAGGCAAGAGAAGGGGGAGTAAGAGTACCAACGCCATATACGACGCTGTTTAACATTCTAGTAATGGAGTTCATAGGCGATGAGTCGGCAGCCCAAAAAGTCAACAAAGACCCGCCAAAAGAACCAGAAAAATTCGCAAAAGAAATAATAGAACAAATGAAGAAGTTGTACAAAGCAGGATTGATACATGCTGATCTAAGCGGGTTCAACATACTGAATTACAACCAGAAGCCGGTTTTTATTGACATGTCGCAATCAACACCGCTAGAAAACCCGAACGCAGAAGAATACTTGAAACGAGATGTACACAATGTTTGCGAGCTGTTTAAGAAATGGGGAGTAAAAGCAGACGAAGAAGAGATTTTAAAGAAGATTACGAAAAGTATATAACACTGCCTTTTTCTCGACGATAAATATGAACGTACAACAAGAAATAGAGAAACTGTTCGAGCTCAAAGAACACAAGATGAAGCTCGGACTACAGCCAACATTTGACGCGCTGGCTAAATTAGGAAATCCACACAAGAAATTAAGGTTTATTCATGTTACTGGAACGAATGGAAAAGGAAGCACTGCTGCTTTCATCGCGGATACACTGCAATTGGCAGGATACAAAGTAGGATTGTTCACTTCACCACACTTGGTGAAGTTTAACGAAAGAATGCAAGTGAACAGGCAACATATAACTGACGAAGAACTAGCACCACTAATAAAACAAACAAGAGACACAGGCGTGCAATTGACATTCTTTGAATATGCAACAGTAATGGGAGTATTACACTTTCTGAACAAAAAAGTAGATTATGTTGTCTGGGAAGTAGGACTCGGAGGAATGCTTGACAGTACTAATGTGGTAGACGCAGAGATAGCAGTGCTGACAAATATTGGATTGGACCATACACACATACTAGGCGATACAGTAGAGAAAATAGCGCGCGACAAGTGCGGAATAATCAAGAAGAAAAGCAAAGTTGTGACTTGCGCCGACAATGCAGGCTTACAATGGATAAAAGAAAAATGCAAACAAGGAAACGAACTGTTTATTGCGCCACCATACGAAGGAAGGATTGGTTTGCTTGGAGAATTTCAAAGAAAGAATGCAGGAATAGCAAAAAAGGTCTGTGAACTATTGGGAGTTAAAAAAGAAATAATCGAAAAAGGACTTGCGACAACAAAATGGCCAGGAAGACTAGAATGGATAGAGAAAAACATTCTAATGGACTGCGGGCACAACCCAGCAGCAATACAAGCAACAACACCATTTGTGAATAGCCTGCCAAAGAAAAGATTGATTTTAGTGTTTGGAGTGTTAAAGGATAAGGATTACAAGTCAATGGTTGACTCACTGCCAAAGGCAGACATTATAATTCTGACAAAACCAAAATCAGAAAGAGCGATAAGCCCAGCAGAACTGCCATTCAAACAAGAAGTTATCATAAAAGAAGAACCAAAAGAAGCATACGAATACGCCAAAAGCATTGCACGAGAAGGAGACTTGATTTTTATTGTAGGAAGCTGTTATCTAGCGGGAAACATAAAAGAAATATTAGTAAGGTAAAGGAAAACGCTCGCACAACTTCATAACTTCCTTCTTCACACGCTCGATAATCAACTTATCAGGATTCTTAAGAACATCACTAATCCACTGGCCAATCTGCTCCATCTCAGGCTCTTTCATACCACGCGTAGTAGTTGCAGGTGTGCCTAAACGGATGCCAGAAGGATCGAATGGAGAACGCGTATCAAAAGGAATCATGTTTTTGTTGCAACAAATGCCAGCTTCGTCCAACGCATGCTCGGCAATCTTTCCAGTAGTATTCTTTGGCGTAACATCAACAAGCATCAAATGATTATCAGTACCGCCAGAGATTAAGCGGAAACCGTTATCGGAGAGAGATTGGGCCAATGCTTGTGCGTTCTTGAGAACTTGACGCTGATAACCAACAAAACCGGGCTCTAACGCTTCCTTGAGAGCAACTGCTTTGGCGGCAACAACGTGGTCAAGAGGACCGCCTTGAGAGCCAGGGAAGACGGCGAAATCAATCTTTTGAGCAAGATTCTTCTTGCCATTAGGATCAAAACGGTCAACGGTTTTTGAAAGAATCATCGCACCACGAGGACCACGCAAAGTTTTGTGAGTAGTTGTTGTTACAATATCAGCGTGCGGAACAGGATCAGGATACAATTTTGCTGCGACTAAACCAGCAACATGAGCCATATCAACCATAAAATAAGCATTCACTTCATCAGCAATCTTCCTGAACTCCTTAAAATCAAGATGTCTTGAGTAGGCTGAAAAACCTGCGAGAATCAATTTAGGTTTATGGTGCAATGCTAATTGGCGAACATTATCCATACTAATTCTTTCTGTATCTTTCTCTACGCCATAAGAAATGAACTTGTACAACCGGCCAGAGAAATTAACAGGACTGCCATGAGTTAAATGACCGCCATGCGCAAGGTCCATACCAAGAACCGTATCGCCGGGATTAAGAATTGACATGTAAGCAGCAAGATTAGCAGAACTTCCAGAATGTGATTGGACGTTGGCGTTTTCAGCGCCGAATAGTTTTTTTGCTCGCTCAATAGCCAAAGATTCAGTTACATCAATGAACTGGTTGCCACCATAATAACGCTTGCCAGGGAAACCCTCGCTGTACTTGTTCGTAAGCCAAGAGCCGGTTGCTTCAAGCACGGCTTTGCTCACAATATTCTCAGAAGCAATAAGTTCGATAACATTGCGCTGCCTGTCCAATTCCCCCATAACCGCATCATACACTTCCTTGTCAAACTTTTTCAGATTATCCATGCTTATATACCACCAGCTCAAACTCAGGGAAATCTTGCTTACTTTCTACCTTCCAATCCTTGTCCTCAAACTCAGGAAAGAAAACATCACCATCATAGTCTTTCTTGACGTGAGAAATGTACATTTTTTCAGCCAGCGAAATAGTCTGCTCGAAAATCTGGCTTCCACCAATAATAAAAATATCCTTGCCATGCATTTTCGCATTCGCAATAGCCTCAGGAACTGATTTGCAGATAATTAGGCCTTTTGTTTCAGGCATGGAAGAACTAACAACAATGTTCACCCTATTAGGCAACGGCTTTCCTATAGACTCAAAAGTTTTCCTGCCCATAATAATCGTATTGCCTGACGTGAGTTTCTTAAAATTCTTTAAATCGTCTGAAATATGCCAAGGGAGCTGATTATTCTTCCCAATCACACGATTCCCATCCATAGCAACAATAATTGAAATCATACGGCAATCGGAGCTTTAATTGGAGGATGCGGATTATAATCAACCAATTCAAAGTCCTCAAATTTAAAACCAAAAATAGAGTTCACATTCGGATTCAGTTTCATTACAGGCAATTTTCGAGGTTCACGCGACAACTGTTCCTTTACCTGATCAAAATGATTCAAATAAATGTGCACATCACCAAAAGTGTGAATAAATTCTCCAGGCTGAAGACCAGTAACCTGCGCAATCATCAAAGTCAGCAAAGCATACGAAGCAATATTGAAAGGAACGCCCAAAAACACATCAGCACTCCTCTGATAAAGCTGACAAGACAATTTACCATTAATAACCATGAACTGGAATAATGAATGGCATGGAGGCGGGGCGTGATGATGGTTTCTTATGAGCTCCTGAATCTCGCCAACATTCCAGCCGCTAACCATAATTCTACGAGAAGTCGGATCTTTTTTAATCAAATCAATAACATTTTGGATTTGGTCTATCTTTTCCCCTCTTGCAGACTCCCAACTCCGCCACTGCTTGCCATAAATAGGGCCAAGCTCGCCCCACTTCTTTGCGAAAGCATCATCTTTCTTAATATTCTCAACGAACTCATCCATCTTTGCCTTCCATGCATCAGAATAACGCGGATATTTTTCCACAAGATTATTTTGTTCCAAATAAATCTGATACGCCCACTCATTCCAGATTTTAACATCATTTTGGGCAAGATATTGGATATTTGTCTCACCTTTCAGAAACCACAATAATTCATGTATAATGGCACGCATGTAAACTTTCTTTGTAGTCATAAGCGGAAAACCTTTTGACAAATCAAAACGCATCTGATAACCAAAAATACTATTCGTACCAACACCCGTACGGTCTTCTTTCTTGGTACCATTCTCCAGAATGTGATTCAAAAGGTCCAAATATTGCTTCATCTCTCTTTTAACACCCCGAATAAAGGCAAGAAAGAAGTGATTTATATGTTTTTGTCTAGTCCACTAGCAAGATGGTAAACCTTTTAAACCCCCTTCTTAAAAACGCATACTTATGGCCTCCACTCCATCACAGGAGTTTACATACGAGCTACGCATTCCCAAAGAGCGCGTGGCAGTGCTCATCGGCAAAAAAGGCGAAATGAAACGCGCCCTCGAGCACGAGACGAAAACCAAGATCCAAGTACACAGCGAAGAAGGAATAATCAACATAAGCGGAAAAGACGCGCTGTTATTGTACCTGGCAAGAGAAATAATACGTGCAATAGGAAGAGGCTTCAATCCTGAAATTGCATTGCAATTGCTCAAGCAAGACTACGCTTTTGAATTAATACCAGTCATGGACTACGCCAGAAACCCAAATGATTTGGAGCGATTAAGAGGAAGAGTCATTGGAGAAGGCGGAAAAAGCAGGCGAACAATAGAAGAACTGACACAAACAACAGTCTGCGTGTTCGGCAAAACAGCAGGCATAATCGGGCCTGCAAACTGCATACAAGACGCAAGAAGAGCAATAGAGAGTTTACTGGCAGGAAGCCCGCACGCACACGTGTACAGATGGCTTGAAAGAAGGCGAACACAGAGAAGGCGCGAAGAAATATGACAAAACCCATTGCAGAAGAACTTGCAAAAAAACAAAAAGACATTTCAGTTGCAGAATTCTTCGAAAGAAACAGACACCTTCTAGGGTTTGACAACAAAAGAAAAGCGCTATTGACAGTCGTCAAGGAGGCTGTTGATAACTCGCTAGATGCATGCGAAGAGGCCAAGGTATTACCTGAAATAAACATACAAATTGTAGAAATGGGAAACGACAGGTACAGAATTTCTGTGGAAGACAATGGTCCAGGAATAGTAAAGAAACAGATACCAAACATCTTTGCAAAATTGTTGTATGGAAGCAAGTTCCACACAATGAAACAAGCAAGAGGACAACAAGGAATAGGAATATCAGCAGCAGTCCTTTATGCGCAGCTGACAACAGGAAGACCGGCAAAAATCTGGAGCAGAATATCACCAAAAGACCCGGCACACTACTACGAACTACACATAGACACAATAAAAAACGAGCCAGAAATAATCAAAGACGAAGAAATAAACTGGAAAAAAGAACACGGAGTCAAAATAGAACTGGACATTGACGCGAACTACCAAAAAGGGGACCAGTCAGTTGACAGTTATCTCAAACAAACTGCAATAGCGAACCCGCACGCAACAATAATCTACACAAACCCAAAAGCAGAACAACTAATATTCCCAAGAGCATCGGACAAGCTGCCAAAAGAACCAACAGAAATCAAGCCACACCCATACGGAGTGGAATTAGGCATCATGCTAAAGATGCTAAAAAACACAGAATGCAGAACATTACAGAGCTTCCTAACACAAGAATTCTCGCGAGTAGGACCAGGAACAGCAAAAGAAATCTGCGACAAAGCAGGACTGTTCACAAATATGAAGCCAGCAGAATTGCAGCTTCCGCACGTCGAAAAATTAATGGAAGGAATAAAAAATACCAAAATAATCGCCCCAAGCACAGACTGCATAGTGCCAATTGGCGAAGACCTGCTTGAAAAAGGACTACGCAAAGAAGTATCAGCAGAATTTTACACCGCAGTAACACGCTCTCCAGACGTTTACAAGGGAATACCATTCGTAATAGAAGTAGCACTAGCGTACGGCGGAACACAACCAGCAGACGAACCAGTCAGACTGCTAAGATTCGCAAACAGAGTGCCATTACTATACCAACAAGGAGCCTGTGCAAGCACAAAATCAATAATACAAACAAACTGGAGACCATACGGGCTAAGCCAAAGCCAAGGATCAATACCGGCAGGACCACTAACTTTGGTAATATCATTAGTTTCTGTGTGGCCTTCATTCACATCTGAAGCAAAAGAAGCCATAGCACACTATCCTGAAATAATCAAAGAAATGAAACTTGCTTTGCAAGAAGCAGGAAGACGATTAGGCAGCTATGTCAATAAGAAAAGAAGAGTGTCAGACCAACAGGAAAGAGTAAGCATCTTCGAGAATTACATACCGGAAGTTGCAGACGCACTATCACGATTAAGCGGAGTTGGAAAAGAGAAACTAGCTGAAGCAATGAAAAAAATGCTGGAAAAGAACAAAGAATACATCCAAGCGCATAAAGAAGCACATAAAGTAGAAAAGAAAGATAAAAAAGACAAAGAAGAACAAGTAAAACTAGCAGGATTTGAAGATGACGAATAAAAAACCAAAAGAAACAATCGAAGAACTAGGGAAAGACTTAGCAAAAGAAGTGCTCTCAAACAAGCCACCAATCATGGACGTGCCAATCAGAGCGCTAAGCAACGTCACATTCGACAGAAAAACCCAAACATTACAATTAGGCAACAAAAAATTAGAACGAAACTTCTTCAACGCCGGACACTCAAAGAGATTTTTGCAAACACTCGAAGTAGCCGCGGCAAGCAAAGAACTGCTTGAAGTCGGCAAACACACCTCACTAAGAGATGTATTCTACATGATCAAAAGAACGATTCCTAACACCAAGATCAACATCGTCGATGAACAGACGGAAAGCGATGACGCGATTGAAGACTTGGAAGTATTAACAGGACTGAGCAGAGAACAATTAAACATAAACGCGAACAAAATGGGCTCAGTCGCCGGACACGTCATTGTTGAAGACAAAGGAGACGAATTAGACTGGAGCAAAATGGGATCAGGCGGATGGTCTATACCTTCTAATGTTGAGGAGATTAAGTTCAAAAAAGTCAAGGCGAAATATGTCATTTACATGGAAAAAGCGGCCATCTGGGAAAGACTGCACGAAGACAAGTTTTGGGACAAACAAAACTGTATTATTATGAGCTCACAAGGACAAACAACAAGAGGAATCAGACGACTATTGCAAAGATTGTCACAAGAGCACAAACTACCAATTTATGTTTTAGCAGACTTTGACCCATGGGGATTCTACATCTACTCGGTGTTAAAGTACGGCTCGATTAATTTGGCGCACATGTCAGAAAGCATGACTTTGAGCACGGCGAGATTTTTAGGCATTACAGCGGACGACATTGAAGCATACGGATTAAAGAAGAACTTAATCGCTTTAAAAGAAGTTGATATGAAGAGACTAGAGCAATTGCAGAATTACGAATGGTTCAAGGACAACAAGAACTGGCAAAGACAATTCAAACTCATGAAGACGCTAAAGGCGAAAGCAGAAATTCAAGCGCTCAGCGGCAGAGGCATCAGCTTCATCACTGATAAATATCTGCCAGAAAAAATAAGAAAAGAAGACTGGATAGACTAATTCTTAATTTTAGACGCCCAATAAAGAAGGCCAATTGCGACAAGACCGTTAACAATACCAGAGCCAAGATTCCAACCAGAAGTCACAACAAGCCAAGGCACAACAAAAGTCTGATTGGAAAACCACAAATACAAATGAGTCAAAGAATGGAACGCTTCAGCACCAGCAACAAAAAGCAGAATATGTTTCTTCGTAACAGGCTTCATACTTTTCGTCTTACCAAGCCAGAAAAGCAGAACAGCAGCGACGCCTATAATGACTAAAGCTATAATCGTATCAACCATAAAGTTCACCTCTTTATTATACGGGGCCGATGGGATTTGAACCCACGATCTTCCGCTTAGAAGGCGGCTGCTCTATCCAGCCTGAGCTACGGCCCCATGACGAGAAAGTCAATATGATTGTTTATAAGGTTTACTAGAACGACTTCTGCTTCCGCAACATTTCAACAATACCAGAAGCCAACAAAGGCTTGCGATTGATTATGAGATACTTGTAAGGCAAATGAACATCTTCGCCAACAGCAATAGACAACTCTATGCCCTGCTGGAACTTAAGCTCTGACAACTTCTTACCATCACAAACCATTTTTGTAACAATAACAGCAGTATCAGTAGACATTTGATCCTTGCCCAAGTTGAAAGACGGATATGGAAGGAACTGAGTGAGTTCGACTTTAGTCCTCTCTTTAGGAGGATCATCACCAAGAATGCCACCAAAAATAAAATAATTGTACTTTTTTGCTATTTCAGGAGTGAGTGTTTGTTTTGCCTCAGGGTCAAGCACACAGGCTTTGTCAAAGCGCAGCTGCTTGATGCTTTTTGCTACAACTTTACCGAATGGTTTTAGCATCGCACTTTTCGTATTGGTAAAAATAAGATTGCGCTTGCCAACCCACTTAGAAATGTGCTTGTATTCGAGCTTGCACCACGGAAAAACTTTTGGTTCAAGGTGCTCTATTACGAATATCACTTCAGCAAGCCTTTCTTCTTCAGCAACATAAATGGATAACCGCGCAAATCATAATTGGACGTATCAATGCCGAGCTGTTTTGCATATTCGAAAAGGCGCTCACGGGCAGCTTCAATGCTCCCAAAATCCTTTAACGCTTCTATCTCAATAAAATTACCCAGTTCCTGCACTGTGTCAAGCGCTATCTCAAATTCATCCTTGTAATTGTATGTTGCGCGAGACTTGTCAACAGTTATGAGCTTCTGGAAATCAAGCGCTTTCAGAATTTTCTGCAATTGTTCGTCGTTTTCAACTTTGCTCTCAAACTCGTCACAATGGGTAGTTTTTTCCACATTTTCAGGATGGAAATGCTTGTATGTAATAATTGCCGAGTTTCCTTTTTTTCTCAGACGCAGCCATTCATATGGAAACTGAGGTGAAACAAAATTCCTGTGCGAAGGAGTAAAGTACTCGTCGATTTCCCGCTCACTTTTAATTTGCTTAGCAGTTGATTTAAGCTGTTCCTTAACTTTTAAGAACTTTTTCTCGTCCAATTGGATTTTGATTTCAATTTCGACGTTGTTATGTGCCATCAGTTCTTCTTGAACTGCGCAACCGTGTCAATCATGTCAACCTGACCCAGGAACATTGCACGGCAACAATAACGCTCAACGCCCAATTCGTCAAGAATTTCCTTCTTATCCTCGCCTTTTTTAGAACGCGCATCAAAATCTTCCCACAAGTGCGCAATCGGCTTTCCACAGCTCCAGCAACGAATTGGAATTATCATTTTTAGTTCCTCCTAACGATAAGACTTCTGACGCTTAGCGCGCGCCTTACCATGACAGTTTGGCTTGTGCGTTTCCTTTCTTCTAACGTCCGCAACAGTAAACGCACGATCATACTCAAGATATTTAGGGTGCAATTTTTTATCAAAACCTGCCAATGCCTTAGCAATAGCTAGACGAACTGCTTCAGCCTGACCATTAGAACCGCCACCCTGAACAGAAACATTAATGTTAACCTTCTTAGCAACGTCACCTGCAATCAATAAAGGCTCCTCAATCTTGGCACGGAAAATGTTCTGAGGCAAAGTAGAAAGAAGACGACTGTTTACACGAACAACACCCGCGCCAGCTACCAAAGTAGCACGAGCAACAGCAGTCTTACGAGTTCCACTAACATGAACAACTTTCATACCCTTCCTCCCAATGAAACACACAATTCACCAACCGTCTGATAACGCAATCTAGGAAGTTCTGAAGCTTCCTTAGCAACCTTAACGAGCTTCCTATCCTTGAACTCAATCGGCACGCCCATATAGCACATAATTCTCTCAAAAGCTGCCCTGCCACGGCCCTGCTTGTGCTCGACCATGCCCCTGATAGAACGCCTTACAAAACGATCAGGCATCTTGCTAATGAAAGGCCCTTTCTCAGGCCTGCCAGTCTCGTAAATAAGATGGAAGTACCTAGCATGAGTAGCGCCAACACGACCGCTAATAACAGCGAGTTCGCAATTGAAAACATTAACAGAATTGCCTAACAAAGCCTGCTTGGCAACATAACTAGCCAAACGACCAAGAATTGCATTCGTTGCATCAATATTAATTTCTGCCATTTTTTATCCAAGGAGTTTAAGGTCCTTTGCCTTTGGTTTCTGCTTCAATAATTGTTCAATTGTGATAGCTTTTCCCTTAGCCTGCTCAATGCGTTCTTTAGCTCCATCGCTGAAAGACAAAGCAGCAACAACAACACTGTGAGCTAGTAGACCGGAGCCAAGAACTTTGCCAGGAACAACAACAGTCTCATTCGGCTTTGTGTAGCGCGAAATACTGCTAACGTTCACAACACGTCTCTGGCGCGTCGGTTTTTCCAAGTCATCAGCAACACGATCCCAAAGCGCAGCCTGCGAAATAGTACTTTCTTTGCGCAAGCTCTGAATGAGCTCCTGCAATACCGGATTTGTTGGACCTGTTCGTTTCATTTTCGTTTTTGACTATGACTAATGCGGGGCATCGCCGAACCCGTTCGTCGGGTCCCGCAACGCTTCGCTTATGCGGGGGAAGGGATTTGAACCCTCGCATCCACTAAGGAACCAGCACCTCAAGCTGGCGCATTTGACCAGGCTCTGCCACCCCCGCGCAGGGTTACTTACTGAGACTGCCGACAAAATCGTCAAGCAAACTCGATAAATGGTCAGTAGCACTTGCCAAAATTTCTGAGGCGCTCAACTGGCCCCAAGGCTCTATATTGAATATGAAAGTTGAAGGGTCACGCTCGATCTTAACAATCTCATCATTAATGCCCTCGCAAGCCTCAAACAAATTATGCTGTTCGATAAGCTTGGCATCAATCTTTCCGTTATTGAAAATCTGAGACGGATACTTGTCCTTGAACTTGTCAAATTCCTTGTGACTATTGTTAACAGTAACTTTTGCTTTGAAGGTATACCAAGACGAACAAGGAGAAAACTTGACGTGCTCCTTGCCAACACCCAAAACAGCAGTAGCTTCAAACTCAAGCTCCTGGCCCTTCAACAATTTAACAAGAGGAGTCTTTGGGAAAACAGGCTTGACTTTCGGATCCTTGCTTTTCAAGTCCTCAGCATAAACAGTACACGGACCCTTGGCTTTCAAAATAAGCCTAACAGAATTCTTAGCACTCAATTCATCACCCGGCTTTCTAACATCGTAGCCCTTGAGATCAGTAGTCAAAGGAAGAAGGCCAAGACGATGAGCAAGAACTTCATCATACAAAACACCATCGTTCTGCTTAAACTCAACTTCCTCAATCGCCATAGTAGGAACTGCCTCGATCATAATACGACGCAAAGAGTTAGCCAAAGCAGGCGAAGCGTTCTTTAACAAAAACGTAACCCTTCCTGTTTTCTTGTCCTTCTTGATGGCTTCAATCATACACGTCTTCCTCGCTTACCGCCCTTCTTACGGCAACCGCCGTGCGGCACTGGTGTAACATCCTCGATAATACCGATCTTCAATCCCATTCTGCTCAAAGCACGAATTGCAGCCTGAGCACCAGGACCAGGAGAATGAGGACCATTCTGCCCACCGGGGGCCTTAACTTTAACGTGAACACCCTCAACACCTTTGTCAAGAGCAGTCTCTGCAGCACGCTTGGCAGCCATCATTGCAGCAGTAGGAGAACTCTCAAGACGGTCAGCCTTGACCATCATACCACCACTTGCAACTGCAAGAGTCTCAGTACCGGTAATATCAGTAATGTGAATAATCGTGTCATTATAAGATGCATAAATATGAGCCACGCCCCAACGAATATCACTCATCTTCTTCCACCCTTCCTTCCCCTAAATCCTTCTTTCGCTGCCCTTGCAATGGTCGCTTTGGGTTTTGACTTTATTGAACGCTCAGGATGTTCAGGATTTGCAAGAGTGCTGGCAGCAACAAGAGAAACCGAAGCTTCCTCTTCGACAGGAACAAGATAACTGGGAGCAGTAACGTTTCTCTTACCAACAACAACGTGCTCGTGAATGATAAACTGGCGGGCCTGCAAAGGAGTTCTTGCAAAACCCTTTTTCAAAATAATAGTCTGCAAACGACGGTCAAGCAAGTTCTTAATGTTCAACGCAAGAACGTCATCAAGTTTAGCGCCACCTGGCAACAAACCAAGCTTGTGCAAACGGCCAAGCAACTGCTTGCCCTCAAGTTCTGCCTGCCCAGTCTTCAAAGCAATAACACGCTTAGCCTGATTAGCAAAAGCCTTCAACTTACTAGAAACCTTCCACAACTCACGCTTAGTTCTAAGACCATACTCTCTAACAAGAATACGCTCTTCCTCAATACGAGCGAGCTGCCAAGGATGACCAGGACCAGAATACTTACTCTTGAACTTTCTTGGGTCACCCATCTTTATCCACCTGCAGGACCGCTCTTCTTACCTGATGTCTTAACACCCATAACCTTACCCTTGTTAGCTCTGAAATTGCTACGAGTACGCTGACCCCTAACAGGAGCGTTGAAAGAATGGCGAACACCCTTGTAACACTTAATACGCTTCATCAACTTGATGTCATTTTCCTTGTTGAAGATTAAATCGTTAGTTATAACGTGCTTGTCAACACCAGTGTCCAAATCACGCCTTCTGTTGAAAAGCCAACTAGGCAAGGACTGCTTTTCAAGACCCCTAACCATATCATCAAGCCTCTTAACATCAACATCAGAAAGATTGCCAGACTTAGACATGCCATCAATCTTGGCCAAACGACAAACAGCAACAGCAAGAGGAATACCAACACCACGAATGTCTTTCAGCGCGTAAACTATCGCTTTCTTACCATCCAAATCAGTGTTTGCGATACGAACAAGGTGTTTGAATTCAGCCATTTTAGTTATCGGTAGAATGAAGTAATTCATCCCACCCTAATACGCTCTCTCGAACTCGGGCGTTATTACACGAGGAAATGGGGTTATTTATAAAGCTTTCGTCAGAAGGTTTTGTCAGAGTTAGATTTATAAGGAATTACTATTGCCATAAACGTATGGCGGCCGTGGTGTAATGGTAGCATAGGGGACTGTGACTCCTCTAGCCCGAGTTCGATTCTCGGCGGTCGCCCTCAAACTTTCTTTCTCGAATGCACAATCGCGCCGGGAAGAACATAGCCAAGAACGTAAACAGCCCCAACAAGAATTGGATTATGAGGAGGAGTGGCGAGATTTAACAAAATAATCAACTTGTTGGAAAGAACTGCAAAAATTCCAACATTAATCAAAGCAAGACAAGGAAGGAAAATGGACGCAATAATGTGCTGGTCCTTTTTCAACTTCTCAATACCATGCAAGATGAAACTAAACACCCAGCCAAAACTCGCGCCGATAAAAAATAGTGAAAAATAAAGAGACGCTCCCTTCAAAATAAGCAGGAAAGGAACAAGCACTACAGACACTATAAAGTTGGCAACAATAGCAAGGAAAAGAAGAAGCCAATACAAAGTACTATCAACAGTCTTAACCCAGCTCGACTTCCTTCTTTCAGCCTCTCCAAGAATCTTCTCAGTCTTAACAGCAAGTTCAGGAGTCCAATCTTTGTGCATGTGAGTCATGGAACAATACCAAGCTTAGCCAAAAGAGACACAGCTCGAACAGGAGATTGATATTCCAAGTTCATAAGTTTTGCGGCAATCTGCTTCAAAGAAGTGCTGGCCTGCAGTTCAGGATGAAATTCAACAATAGAATAACCATGACGCAAAGCCTCCCTCATCAAAGGCTCAGCAGGAATAACGCCAAGCAACGGCTTGTGAACGACCTGCATGACATTGTCAGGAGACAAGTCAACACCATCATCATGCATACGATTAATTACGATACTGTTAACATTGCACAGCTTAGAAAGCTTCTGAACTTCCAAAACACTCGGAAAATCCGGCTGGGCGACAAGAATAGTCTCGCACTTTGTATCATACCATTTCAAGTCAAGGGTAGGAACGTCAATGATAACGACATCCGCGAGCTTTTTCAGCTGAGGCAACAAAGTAGAAGGATGCGGAACGTCAACAAAATTCAGACCGCTTAACAGCAACTTGATTCCTGAAGGACGCTGGTAAATTGCGTCCTTCAATGAACGAGCACCCAGCAAAACATCCTGAATGGTATGATTTGCCAAAGGCATGCCAACATGATGACAAAGCTTAGGAGTTCTCAAATCACCATCAACAAGAAGAACATCAAAACCGAAATGGCGCAAACAAAAAGCCAGATTTTTAGCTATTGTAGTCTTGCCCTGACCTGCATTTCCAGATATGAGAAAAACCTTATTCACTTGGCCCATGCATCAGCTTAGAAACATAATTTAAAAATTCTTTGGTACGCTCAAAATAATCAGAAATAATGTCTATCGTAATTTCAACCTTCTCCTTATTATCCATGTGCGCGGTCATAGTAACATGACGCCTGTATTCCTGCGTACGGTCAAACTTTGCCTTGTCAATCTTGCGAAGAACAAGATAAAAATCACAGAAATCGGTAATAAAACGGTCAGAAGAATAAAGTGTCGTAACCTGCTCGAACTTGACACGAGGCAATTCAGAACTCTCAGCAGCTTTCTTCTGAGACTTCGCGTGAGCCACCAAAGAATCAAGGCCGAAACCAATGGTGTTAATCAAACGCTCAATAATACTCTTAATAACGTCAACAGTACGAGTATACTTCAAACTAACAGCGATGCTATGGTCTGCCCGTTTCAGTTCCTGAAAGGCCAGCTGTAATGATTCTTCCGGACTCATGCACACTCCGAGAAAAATGCCTCAACCGATGTCTTCATACACTCACTACGCCATTAGCGGCGCAATATACGAGAAAAGACGCTGAAATATATAAATTCACTGTAGATTAAGTATAGCCTGGGCTAAATCGCCCTTTGCGGCCTTAATAGCGGCCAAAGCGTCCTCTTTAGAAGCACCAGTCTGGTCTACAACAGTCTGAACGTCCTCATCCTTAATATCCGGCTCAGAAGAACGAGCTTTTTCTATTGCAGCACCCGTTATTTGCCAAGTTTCCTGGCCCATCATGTTCACCTTAGCAACCTGAGGGTTCTGGATAACGATATCCTTGTCAGAACAACGGATAATAACCTCATTAGCATCAACTTCCTGCTGTTGAATGCCCATACGCTGCATTGCCTTAGCCACATCACGAGGATTAAGCTTCATGCCAGTCCAAGAAAAGAAGAACCCCAAATGTGCAAGGCTACAACAATAAGCATGATAACAACGGCAAAAGTAATGATGTGGCCGGGCTTGAACTCAATCTTACTATGATAGTCATCAAAATAAGTAGTAATACCAGCAGTACTCATCGGCATTCTCGTCTTGTCTTGCGCCATAGTGTTTGGTTTTTCGTTCTGATATAAAAATATAGTGCCTTAAATATAAAGGCGGGGTTGGGCACGAATAAGCTGCCTTTTGTAAGCCTCCAAACCAATGATAACCATCGGTGATGGTATTACCCATCTGGACAGGCGAATTTGGGCATTCAACTAAGCGCACGTTTTGTGCTTGCACCGGCGAGGGCTATCCGTTTCATCCAATCATACGGGAACGTCCGCACGTTATGCCCATGTTGCCACGGGAGTCATGCATCCTCCTACCCATACAAGGTTCGTTTCTGTGATGGAGCCAACCATTACTGATTCTCTTTGCAGAGTCGCCTTTTAATGGTGGGCAGACTTTCCTCAGCCATCGCGGTCAAAGCTGCGCTTTGACAGGTGGCCGAAGCCCAATACCTGCCCAACCCCGATATAGACCTATATACTGCAGTATATAAAGATAACTGCTTCAGGACTGTTTTAGAAGGTAGGTTTTTCTACGGTTTCCTCTATTCGCACGGCTTCTTGCAAGTATCACTTTCTTTTTCTACATCATGAACTCCCACTACAACACAGTCCTCCTTTTTAGGATATATAATATTATCAATCTTTTGATTGTCTGGCCCGCATTTATTCTCAGCTTTGGCCCTGCGCTCTAAGTCACTCTTTGCCTCTTCGAGGGCTTTGTTAAATTGTTCATCATCAATCTTGGAAGGTTTATTTTTATCACAAGCATCATCCCAAACTTCCCACTTCTTATTTGGCGGTGCTTCAGGACAACCACAAATCTGATACGTCACCCACCAGTCAACTCCAGTTCCTACAGTATGGGTAACCTCCTTGTCACCCTCTTTAACCGTGCACTTAGCACTTGCTGTGCCACATTTTATCTTTGCAGAGCAATCCAAGTATTTTTTCCCCTGAGGAGTTGGCGTCGGAGTTGGTCGGCCCTCCTGGGGGAACAATCTTTCATCGGACATTGGATCCTGCGTCCCTGAATCAATTCCAGTCTCTGTAGTTCCAGCGTCTAGCCCTTCAGTTCCTGTATAACTTGAACTAAAATCATTACTGCCTAGGATGGCTTTTCCCGGTCCAACTGCTTTCGGCATGCCGAACAAGACTAACGCACCAACAAGTGCGACAACAGCCACAATAACCAGCACTGCCGCCAGCTGACCTCTTTTCATATAATAGATAAAGCCAACACAATATAAAAACCTTCACCTTTTCGCCGGGTTAATTCAAATAGTAGATTAAACACTCTTCCAATTATTTAGAAAACACCAAAACAATTAATTCTTCCGCACCCTGCATTACTTTTCTTTCGCTTTCAACCTTGAATTTGAACTCTTCAGCTTTTTTCTTCAAAATGTCAACGCCGCGCTTCATGACAACACAGATTTTGCCGGATTTTTTCAAGATGAACTCTGCCTGATAGAAGACCTGATGATAAATTTTCTCAACAGTCGCCTCAGCAATGCTCCTGCCAGGCTGGACTGGAAGAGTTATTATGCGGTCGAGAAAATTCTTTCCAAACTTGGCGTCAAGCCATTTCATATCCGCCCTGCTGAACTCAATAGATTTAACCACGCCAGCAATCTTTGCGTTCTTCCTCGAAGCAGAAACATGCTTGAAATTATCATCCATAGCAATAATTGTGCCCTTGAAATCAGTTTCTTTGTCCTTCAAATCATACTTGAAATCAGGAAGACGGGAAAAACCAAGCCTTTCCTTCGCAAACTTATGAGAAGAAGTATTAGTTGCAAACAAAGCAGCCTCTATTGGAATAATTCCATGACGACAGAACGGGTCGAGAAGAGACTGCTTAGTTTCATAACCAGAAATTGGCAACAAAGCAGCAGCAATATTTCCCTTCAGAGCATCAGTGCCGAGAAAAATACGGTAATCACGCTTGCCAAGATCAATGCCTGAAAAGTCGACGCCCAAATAGCCATCTTTACCATCAATTAAAAGAAAAAAGATAGTCTGAGGAGATTTACGTTCAATAGTTACTTTATATTTCTCAACAAGAGCGCGGTTTAAGACCTGCTCAACATCAAAAGAAGTGAAATCGTGCTTGCCTGTTCTTTCACACAATACGACAGCAGTTTTGTCGATAAATGGAAGGTCTTTCAAAATTTCTGCATCCGGCATGCCAGAAACCTGGAACGAAGACAAAAGAAGAACAACTTTTGAAAAAGTGCGGCCATGATAACAAAGATCGACAAGGTCTTGTTCAGATTTGCAAGAAAAAAACACTTTGCCGGGACTTGTTTTAATGTTTGAAGCAGAAATTAATTTTTTGATTTCATCAGCACTAACGTCCTCTAAGCCAACATGCGTTAGAACAAGCCCGTTCATTCTTCTTCCGGAATAATCTTTGCCAAACTAATGACTTTGTCCTTTTCATCCAATTTCATTACTCTTACACCTTGAGTGTTCCTACCAATAACGCTAATACCCTTGACAGGAGTACGAATAAGAACACCGCTCTGGGAAATAAGCATTAATTCATCACCATCTGTAACGCTGGCAATACCGACAACGCTGCCATTCTTATCAGTAATTTTGATATTGATTACTCCAACACCGCCACGATTAATTAATCTATAATCAGAAATTGGAGAACGCTTACCATGACCATTCTCTGTGACGGTAACCAATGAAAGCTTATCATCAGCAATAGTAGCGCCAACAACAAAGTCATCACGTAATCTTATACCGATAACGCCTGTTGCGGTTCTGCCCATAGGACGAACGTCAGACTCGTGGAATTTAACAGCCATACCTTGTTTTGTAGCAATAATGATTTGCTGATTACCATCAGTCAACATAACAGACTTCAATTCATCTTTTTCTTCCAAACCAAGAGCAATAATACCGCCCTTTCTAGGATTACTAAATTCTGCCAGCGAAGTCTTCTTCACGGTGCCATTAGCAGTAACCATGAACAAGAACTTATTTTCTTCAAACTGCTTAACAGGAATGAACGCAGTGACTTTTTCACCTTGACCAAGCTGCAAAAGATTCACGATAGCAGTACCCTTGGCATAACGGCCGGCCTCAGGAAGCTGATAAACCTTAATCCAGTGCACCTTGCCCAGACTGGTGAAAAACAAAATGTAGTCGTGAGTGTTAGCGACAAACAAGTTCTCAATAAAGTCCTCTTCCTTGGCTTCTGCAGCAATAATACCCTTGCCACCACGACGCTGCTGCTTGTAAGTGTCCATTGGAAGACGCTTGACGTATCCAGCATGAGTTATAGTAATAACATCATCTTCAGGCTTGATGAGAGATTCCTCCTCCATAGCGGCAACCTCTGACTCCAAAACCTGCGTTCTACGAGCATCACCATACTTTTCCTTAAGCTCCAAAAGCTCTGCCTTGATAATGCCCAAAATTTTCTGCTCGCTGGCAAGAATGTCCTTCAAGTCCTTGATAAGACGAATGAGGTCTTCATGCTCAGCGCGAATCTTGCTCTGCTCAAGACTTGTCAGCCTGCGCAAAGTCATATCAAGAATAGCCTGCGCTTGTTTTTCTGACAACTTATAATCTTCCATCAATGCTTTCTTAGCATCATCAGCAGACTTAGACCTCTTAATCAACTGAACAACAGCATCAATGTGGTTAAGTGCAACAATGAGGCCTTCCAACAAATGAGCCTTATTTTCAGCCTGCGTTAAATCAAACTGAGTTCTCTTACGCACGACCAAACGACGATAATCAATGTAATTCTGAATAAAATCCTTCAAAGAAAGAAGACGAGGCTGATTGTCAACAAGAGCGAGCATGTTAATGCCGAAAGTCTCCTGAAGACGAGAGTGCGTGAATAATTGGTTAAGAACAACATCAGAGTTAGCGCCCTGCTTAAGGTCAATGACGACGCGCATTCCTTCACGGTCAGACTCATCACGCAAGTCAGAAATACCCTGAACTTTCTTATCACGGACAAGGTCGGCAATAGCTTTAATGAGCTCGGACTTGTTAACCATGTAAGGAATCTCGGTAACAATAATTCTCGTCTTGTTCTTGGCTTCCTCAATGCTCGTTTTAGCACGAACAACAATCCTGCCACGGCCAGATTTGTAAGCTTCCCTCAGGCCAGAAGTGCCCATGATGATACCGCCAGTTGGAAAATCAGGAGCTTTAACAGTCTGCATCAAAGAGGGAATGTCAATATCAGGATTGTCTATTGTTTTGATGGTAGCATCACAAACTTCAGACATGTTATGCGGAGGAATATTAGTCGCCATACCAACAGCAATACCAGAGCTGCCGTTAATCAGCAGATTAGGAACTTTAGCAGGCAAGACAGAAGGCTCTTGGAGAGAACCATCAAAATTAGGAACAAACTTAACAGTCTCCTTTTCGATGTCTTGAAGCATTTCTTCCGCGAGCTTATTCAAACGAGCTTCAGTATAACGCATAGCTGCGGCATTATCGCCGTCAACAGAACCAAAATTACCCTGACCCTGAACCAATGGGTATCTTAATGAAAAGTCCTGCGCTAATCGAACCATTGCATCGTAAACAGACATATCACCGTGAGGGTGATACTTACCAAGAACTTCACCAACAATCCTTGCGCTCTTCTTGGAAGGCTTGTTGTGCAACATGCCCATATCGTACATTGCAAAAAGAACACGCCTATGGACAGGCTTTAGACCGTCGCGGACGTCAGGAAGAGCACGGCCAACAATAACAGACATAGAATAATCTAAGTAAGAAGCCTTCATCTCCTGCTCGATAATGCGGGAGACAATCTTTTCTGGTTTTGGCTCTGGTTTTGTGTCAGACATAAAAGAAACCTTTATCGACGATAAAAAGGAGATTTTAGGGCTTTATAATGGTTATTATTTTCTATATAGAAAGATATTATGGATTTGGCTTCAAAATAGCGGTCCTAATTACGAAATTCTTCCCGCAATAAACACAAGTTTTGGACTTGTTGCCAACCAAACCAGAACGAGACTCATACAACATCTGATTGCCACAATGACGACACTTCAAGAATAATTTCATTCTTTGTTTTCTTCCTCTTCAGGCTCGCCAGACAACATTTTCTTAATCTTCTCCTCGATCTTGGCTTCCATTTCAGGAGGAACACCCTTCGGATACAAACCCTTGCCTTCCTCGAACGTCTTTTGTTTCATACGGGCAGTCTTCTCAGCAGCCTCTTTCACAATCTTCTGCTCAGAAGTTAAGGGAACTTCCTCAACCTTTTCCTCCTTAACCTTAGGAATTTCAGCAATAACCTCCTCAACAGCTTCCTGCTTCTTTTCTTCTTTTGGAACTTTGTGCTTTTTTTCTTTCAACGGTTTCTCAACTTTAGGAACTTCAACAATGACTGATGCGGGAGCTTCAACTTCCTCCTCAACCGACTTTGCTGCTTCTTCCAACGACTCAGGAATTGCAGGCTTTTCAACGTGCTCTCTAGGATGATGAACAGCATGAGCGTGCTTATGATGAGGCTTTTTCTTATGATGATGTTTTTTGTGCGGGTGCTCTTCAACAGGAACAGGAGGACGCTCATCAGGAGGAATACTCTCCAAAGGAACATCATACACTGGAAGCTCGCCAACCTTTTCCTCAACAACCTCAACACCAGTAGGAAGCAATTCTGCAACCGGCTGAACAACAGGATACTCTTCCAACTTTTGCGGAGCGCCATTATCAGGCTGCAAAACAATCTCAGGATTCTCCAACTGCTCAGCAGTAGTCTTACGCTGGTCTACTCCAAACTGCTCTATCTCCGTCTCCTTAGCCTCAATGGCCTTTTCAACATCACCAGCACTCGTAAACTTCTGCTTCAGCTTAGAAGGGTCAATGTCAAAATATTCGAAAAACTTAGGAGTCAGCTTGACAAGCTTAGACCTGCCGCTCTTCTCCCTTGTAATAAAACCAGAATTCTCAAGCTGGGACAAATGATCATACGCCTTATTAGTCCTAATCTTGACAACTTTTGACTGAAGAACAGGAGCTTTGTAAGCAACAACCGCCAAAGTTTCCAGATGACCCTTTGGCAACTCAGTCTTTGTTACAACCTTCTTAATCACACCAACGTACTTTTCCCTGACAGTAAGCTTCCACGCTGTTCCATCCTGCAAAAGCATAGTCGAACTGTTAGAAGAATTTAACAGGGACTTCAATTCTTCCAAAATAGCAAGAATTTCGGCCTCTGAACGCTTGCACAATTTGGCAAGCTCAGAAAGCTCAAGCTTGCGCCCTGAAGCAAACAGAATAGCTTCTACAACACGCTTAAGCTCTTCATCCATTAGTAACGTACACCTGGCCCTCTTTTTTCAACGCATCCTTCTTGACCAATCCTTCAACAAAAGGCTTCAACTCATCAACACCAATACCCAAATGACTCGAAAGTTCGTCCAAAGAATGAGGCTTCATATTGCAAACAAACTTGATAAAATTATGAACAATATTCAAAGCATTCTTGTCCAAAACCTGCTTCTGAGCAGTCAAACCCTTCAACATCATATCAGTCTGGTGCAGTTTAGCCTGCAAGTCATTAACAAAATCCTCAAATTGCGCCATGTCAATACTCAACTTTTCAGGACTCATGATCTCAACAGTACTCGGCATGCTGTCAAAACAGAAGTCCAACAACTCCTGAGGGTCCTTAAAAGATATCTGAAGCTCAACAAACTGAGTAAAAAGCTTATCAGCAGGCACAGGCTCGGCATACTTCTCAAGCTGAACGTCCAAACCACCCTGCTTAAGCTTATCAATATGGTCCTGCAAAGCCTTAGCTATGTATTCCTTAGGAGCGCCAAGTATTTCCACTATACACCTAGCCACAATCTTCTGTTGTTCCATACCGGTAGTGCGAACAAAGACCAATTATAAAGCTTTCCTTCGAGAGAAATAGGGTATTTGTTATCGTTAAATAGTTACAAAAGCTTATAATGACAAATAAAAAAGACAGAACGGGGTGAAATGATGGCATTATTTGGTTTTCTCAAGAAAAAACGCGAAGAAGAGCTACCAATGCCACCTCCACCAACACCACCAGAAATGCCACCAATGATGAGAGGCGACATAGACTCCATAAGAGCGCCTTCACAAGAAACAGCACAATTCTCAATGCCGGGAATGGAACACGAAGAACCACCATTACCGGAATTACCACCAGCTCTTCCAGCACCTGCGGAGGAAAGAGAGGTACAAGTATTCGACAGGACAATCAGACCAGAAGAGCGTGAAGAACTAACAGAAACAGTAAGACCGCCAGTCAGGCCAACATTCGTAGCAGTAGAAGACTACAAAAGAATCATCAATGACACAAACATGATAAGATCAAAACTAATGGACGCAGAAAACTTCGTAAAAAGATTAAGCGACCTGAAAAACGAGGAAGAAAGGGCATTCGAAAAATGGAGAGTACAACTCGAAGACGTCGAGAAAAAACTAAATTACGTTGACCAGCTAATAGCAAAAGCAGAAAGGTGATTATAATGGACGAAACAAGAGCGCCGGTGTTTGTCAAAATTGACGAGTACAAAGACATAGTAGACATCATGACATTAATGAGAGAAAAACTCAGACAGGCCAAGTTCCTTCTAGACAAGATTGCAGAATTGAAAGCACAAGAAGACTCAGAACTAGCAACCTGGGCAAAAGAACTCGAAGACGTCGAAGCAAGAGTATCAAGCGTTGACAAAACACTCTCACAACCAAGCCTATAATGGAAGAAGAATTATTCTTTGTCGGAATCAGGGACCCAATAGAAATGAGGAAAGAGCTACTAACGTGCTCTAAGGATTTGATTGATTCTTTAAGAAGATACGAGCAATACAAAGACGTCAAAGAACAAAAACTGCATAACATAATGGAACTAAAAAGAGTGTTTGACGAATTATTAATTCTTAACAAGAAATTGCGAAATCACTTGCCACGAACACCACTCAGAGCACCACCAGCGATGAGAGAAATGGCGCGCGAAGAAAAAAGACCAATCGCAAAAGGCAAACAAACACCAGTCAAATTCACACGAAGCAAAATCGACGTTCTCGAAGAAGAACTATCCAAAATAGAACAAAGACTGGGAAGCTTAGAGTAAATCAACTTTTTTCTCAAGAATACTACCATCAGGAGCCCAAACAAAAGTTGCAGTTACAAATTTTCCTTCCAAAACAGGCGGAAGCCAGTGCGCATCACTAACCCACATCTGATGATAAGGAAGATTATTTGCTGAAAACCATTCAGGCTTCATTTCTTCGCTCTCCGTTGGAACGCCAGACCATTTGTCAGAAACAAAAACGTGCACAACCTGGTCCCACTCAGGCTTATGCGGAAATCTGAAAGTCAGTTCTGCGTGTTTTTTAAATTGTTCAGCAACAAGACCCGCTTCTTCTTTAAGCTCTCGCAAAGCACCCTGCTCAACAGTTTCATCCTGTTCAACCTTGCCACCAAAACCATTCCACTTACCAGCACCAAGACCCTTCTTTTTCATACCAAGAAGAATCCTACTACCATCACGGATGATGCAGATTGTTGCGTTGCGCATAAAATGCGG
>Ga0247727_10002641_pt1 | contig 40634 bp, 39 predicted proteins | sample WisWelCaveWW1625_FD_202498 | JGI IMG/M metagenome (GOLD analysis project Ga0247727, IMG submission 202498) | Biofilm microbial communities from Wishing Well Cave, Virginia, United States - WW16-25 | ecosystem: Environmental > Aquatic > Deep subsurface > Groundwater > Cave microbial mat | place... | reverse complement strand
GAAGCTGGCGATCGCATATGGCCCGTACCAGGCCGAGAGGTCGGTCGTCATCGGCCGGGGCAAGTAGATCATGCCCAGCATGACGTAGCCCGCGAGCAGCCCGACCCGTGTGTAGATCAACACCATGACGATGCCGAATGCCGCGCAGAAGGCGAGGGTGGCCACGGGTGTCGAGGTCGTGGCGTCGCGGAGGTGAAGGGCTCCGAAGAGCACCACGCTGAGGACTCCAGCTGCCCAGTTCCGACGGGTCACGAGACGCATCACGAGAAGGCCGGTCACGTAGATAGCTGTGATGATTTGCGCGACTGCGAAGGCGAATATTGAAGACCACATGAAGCGGCTCTGGGCTGCCCAGACATCGGTCGTGGGCAGGAAGGAGGCCCCCGCACCCAGCCCCGCTTGCCTTACGAACAGATCGGCGACGGTCCCGAACGAGACGATGCCGACCCCCGCGACCGTGCCGATGAGGACCTCGCGCCCGACGAGCGGGTCGCGAAGCCGCCCGGAGAGGATCCGGACGACCCCCACGAGCATCCCCGGCCAGATCCTCCGGACGTACGGCTCGATCGCGAGATACATCACCCAGACATGCATCGCGTGCAGCACCGCATGCCCGCCCGCGCGGTCTAGGAGGAGGTACGTGATCTGGGGGAGAATCCCCTCGGGTTCCAGGATCCGGATTGAGAGAGCTTCGAGGAGCGCGTAGAGGATGAGCTGGACGAGCCCGCATCGGAAGGCGCTCTTCCGATCCACGCGGCTGAGCTTCAGGTTACGCCAGGCCAGGACGATCGCCGCGACCAGAATCGTGGGGTAGTACAGGTACCCGAAGAAATCAGCGACGGCGCCCCGAAGCCAATCCAATCCGTCCGGGGCCTCCACACCGCCCGCAGGTCCGACGATCTCGAAGTAGTTCGGGCGGCCGCGGACGGCACCGGCCTGGACCGTGAACGGGCCACCCTGATCCTCCGGCTTCTCGACGCGCCAGGCGGCGACCTCGTCGGAGTAGAAGGGGGGACGCCTCGACGGCTCCGCAGGCACGAGATCGGACTCCGAGATCATGGCCCGCCGCAGCAGGACCGACCAGTCCGGATGGGTCGCGGCCGCGGCGGGAACCGCCGCCTCCGGGACGACCGAGAGGCGCAGCAGGCGGCCGTTCGAGTCCAGCTCGACGATTGCGCTTCCGGGGACGGCCTGCAACGTGACGGCGTACGCCCCATGAAGGTTGTTCACCTCGAGGGAGCCAGGGCCCCATCGCCGCCAAAACCTGTAAAGGGGCCGCCAGTTGGACCGGATCGTCTCCGCGCCGGCCGTCTGGTGTACCCGCAGCCAGTCGAGGAGCTCGCCGTTGACTTCATAGCCGCTCTCCCAGTTCTTCGGCAGGTCTCGGTAGCCGAGGTCTTCGAGGAGCTGCTGGGCCTGGGCCGAGAGGACGTCGGGCGGTTTCTCCGGCTTGATGTCGATCCGCGTCCGGATGGCGGTGCTGCCGATCGCCATAACCACCACGGCGAGCAGCAGCGCGGTGGCGACGACGGGCTTGAGGCCGCCCTGGACGGCGGCGTTGGCCACGAGCTCGGGCGACGGTGTCTCCCCCGCGGCGAGCGCCGCGGCCAGGGGGTCGCCTCCGGGAAGGGCGCCCAGGACCGCGTACACCGACGGCGGCCTGCTCTGCGGGTCCGCTTCCAGGCAGCGGAGGATCACACGCTCCACCGCGGGGTCCAGGTCCTCGCTGAGCGACGAGGGCGTCCTCCCGGGAGCCGACGTCCGGACGCGCCTCAGCTCCTCCAGGCTCTCGGCCTCGAATGCGCGCCTTCCGGTGAAGACCTCGTAGAGGATCAAGCCCAGCGAGTAGACGTCGCTCCGGACGGAGACCTTCCCCGATTCGAGCTGCTCCGGCGCCATGTACGCCGGCGTCCCCGCGCGCTCCGGTGTCGCCGCCAGCTCGTCCGCCAGCCCCGCGAGGCCGAAGTCCGTGATCCGCACCCGGCCGCGCCCGTCGATCATGACGTTCGCCGGCTTGAGGTCGCGGTGCAGCACCCCGTTCTCGTGCGCCGCCGCGAGGCCCAGGCAGAGCGCCCGCGCTATCTCGATCGCCTTCTCGCGGCTGGGCCGGCCCAGCCGCCGCAGCGCGTGGGAGAGATCCTCCCCGTCGATGTATTCCATGGAGAGGAAGACGTGCCCGTCCATCTCGGCGATGTCGTATACGCGGCAGACATTCGGATGCGCGATCTGCCGCGCGGTGCGCACCTCCCGGCGGAACCGCTCGAGTGCTGCGGCGTCGCGGGCGACCTTCTCCGGAAGGAACTTCAGGGCGACCGACTGGCCAAGCTCGAGGTCGTCCGCGCGGTACACCTCCCCCATCCCGCCGCGGCCGAGCAGTCCCACGATCCGGTATCGCGCGGAGAGCATCTGGCCAGGCAGGAATCGGCCGTGGGGTGACGAGGGATCGGACGGCGACGGGCTTGGCGACGGCACCCGGGCGGCCGTCGCGGTCGGGCTGGCCGACACAGGTCCCGGAATCTCGACCGCCGCGCCGCACGAGGGGCAGAAACGCGCGCCCGCGTACATCCGGCGGCCACAGCGCGGACAGTTCGACATGGCTGGAGCCTACTTCAAGATGAACCGAGCTTCTGGGATCACGCCGCGTACCCTCCACCCGGTATGACGAACGGGAACTCCTGGTCGATTTTCATAGTGGCGCTGAGAGTGTTGGTGCTTCCTGTCAAGCGCTTGAAATCACAGGGTTTCGGCGCTAATTGCCGCCTACCTCAGGCAACGGCGTAACCCCTTCGCTTGGCGTAGGTTATCGAGCATCACAAACACTCTCGGCGCCACTATGCAATCGTTCTACGCGATGTTGACCTTCCTGTCCAGAGCGATGCCGCCGATCGTGGCGTCGAGTGCCGCGCCATCGAGCCGCCGCGCCAGCGCCTCACGTTCCGGCTGACACGCGGACGGGACATCCCCGACACGTCTCGCACCAGGGCGGCTCGGATTCGAGAGTGGCGTCGCCGGTCGCGATCCCCTCGGCGTATATAGCCTTCACGTGAGGCAAGTCGTCCGGGGTCAACCGATCGAGGCGGTACATCGGCCCCGCATTCTACACGCCCGCGGCGGGCTCCGGCCCTGCGTCGCCCCCGGCGGGCCCCGGCCCGGGCCCCACGGCGGCCGCCCCGCCGGGACGCACGAATGCCACGAGTCCGGCCGACAGGCCGCCGCAGGCGAAGGCTGCCGCCCATACCGCCCGTGTGCCGAGCGCCTCCATCGCCTGCGCCCCGAGCCACGGCGCGACCGCGAAGGCGAGGCTGAAGCTCATCGAGTAAAGCCCGAGGTACTCGCCGCGGCGCGACGGCGGCGAGGCGTCGGCGACAAAGGCCGCGCTGCCCGGCAGGAGGACCATCTCGCCGAAGGTCCAGACGACGACCATCACCGCCACGCCCGCGAAACCGTTCACGAGAGCCAGGCCGCCGAACCCGGCCCCGATCAGGAGCGCCCCGCACGCCAGCGCCCGCCGGTGCGACCAGCGCGAGGTCGCGGCGTTGAGCGGCACCTCGACGAGAATGACGAGGAGCGTGTTGATGGTGAACATCAGCCCGAAGGCGGCCTCCGCTAGGCCGAGGTCGCGCGTCAGAAAGAGCGGCAGGACCGCCTGGTGCTGGAAGAAGACCACCTGTGCCGGCAGGATCGCCGCCAGGAAGAAAAGGAAGCGCAGGTCGCTGTGGGCGCGCCGCGCCGGCGCCTCGATCGGGCCGCGGGGCGGCGCGGCCGGCGGCGGCGTCATCGCGGCCCCGACCGCCGCGGCGGCGGCGCTCGCGCCGCCGCCGGCCGCTCCGCGCGTCGCCAGCAACAGCAGCGCGCCGGCGGCGAGCGATGTGGCGGCGTCGAGGATGAAGATGGCGGTGAACGACACCTGGACCACGAACCCCGCCACCGCCGGGCCGAGGCTCATGCCGAGGTTGACAGCCAGGCGGGTCAGCGCGAAGCCGGCGCGCCGCCTTTCCGGCGGCACGAGGTCGCTCATCCAGGCAAGGCTCGCCGGCCGCAGGGCCTCCCCCGCCACCGACCAGATGAACGTCATCGCGAGGACGCCGCGCAGCGTGTGCACCAGCGGAAAGACGAGCAGGAGCGCCGCCGACGCGAACAGCGACGCGACGATGACGCGGCGCGCCCCGACCCGGTCGGCGAGCCGGCCCGCCACCGGCGCCGTCAGCACCGCTCCGACCCCGTACGCCGCCAGCGCGAGGGCGGCGCGGCCCGGCGTCAGGCCGAGGCTGCGCGTCAGGTAGAGGACCATGAACGGCAGGACCATCGTCCCGGCGCGGTTCACGAGGATGGCGGTGAACAGCACCCAGACGGGGCGCGGCAGGCCGCCCAGCTGGCTCCAGGGGTGCCTCATGCGGGCCGCCGCACCGCGACGATCCGCCGCGCCGGCTGGTCGCGCAGGGTGACGGCGGCGCCGTCGGGCCAGCGCACCTCGATGCTGTCGGCGCTCGCGGCCGCGCCGAGGCCGAAGTGCAGGCGCGGGTCGTGGGTGCCGGCGTACGAGTCGCCGGCGGCGACGTCGCGCAGCAGGGCGCGCCCGCCGGCGCGCACCGTCACCCGCGTCCCCGGGGGCGGCGGGCCGCCCGCCGGTCCCTCGGGGACGACCACGATCCAGGCCCCCTGCGGCGTATCGTTGCGCAGGAGCGTCGGCGGCGCGTCGAGGTTGCCGATCAGGATGTCGAGATCGCCGTCGTTGTCGTAGTCCCCGACGGCGAGGCCGCGCGACGCCTCGACGACGGCGAAGCCCGGGCCGGCGGCGCCGGTCACGTCGGCAAACACCCCGCCCCGGTTCTCGAGCAGGAGGTTCTTCTGGGCGTAGGTGCCGGCTACTTCCGGATGGCGATCGATCTGCGGGTAGATGTGGCCGTTGGCGATCGCGAGATCGAGGTCGCCGTCGGCGTCGAAGTCGGCGAAGGCGGCGCCCCACGACAGGCTCTTCCAGGTCGCCGGGCCGACGCCGGTCTCCTCGCTGGCGTCGTCGAAGAAGCCGCCCCCGAGGTTCCTGTAGTAGGTCGAGAAGTCCTCCGCGAAGTTGCTCACCACCATGTCCAGGCGGCCCGACCCCGACGCGTCGGCGGCGGCGATCCCCATGCTGGCCTGGGCCGCGCCGCCGGCGTCGAGCGCGCAGCCGGACCAGACGCCGATCTCGCGGAAGGCGCCGTCCCCCTCGTTGCGGTACAGGTAGTTCGGGTCGGAGTCGTTGGCGACGTACAGATCGACATCGCCGTCGTCGTCGTAATCCGCCGCCCGCGCCGCGAAGCCGAACCCGAGCCCCAGGTCGGTCATCCCGGCCGCCGCGGTCGCGTCGACGAACCGGCCGCCCTCCTGGCGGAAGAAGTGGTCGGGCGCCCCCGACAGGCCGAACGGCCCGAAGGCCACCTTCTCGAGCCCCTTCCAGTCGAGCGTCGGCCGGGCGCGCAGCACGTCGTCGAGGGTGCAGTCGATGTAGGCGGCGATGTATAGGTCGAGATCGCCGTCGCCTTCGGCGTCGAAGAAGGCGGCGCCGGTGTTCCAACCGGGCGATTCGACGCCGGCGCGCGCCGCGACGTTGTCGAACCGGCCGTCGCCGCGGTTGCGATAAAGAACGTTGCGCCCGAAGTTGGTCACCAGGATGTCGGTCCAGCCATCGCCGTCGTAATCGGCCGCCGCCACACCCGCACCCCACTGCCCCTCGCCGCCGACACCCGCCGCGTCCGTCATGTCGCGGAAAGTGCCGTCGGGCAGGCCGCGATACAGGGCGTTGGTCCCGCGCTCGACGACCCGGTCGCCGTCGAGGCGCCAGCCGTTCGGAAGGTAGATGTCGAGGCAGCCGTCACGGTCGTAGTCGAGGAAGGCAATCCCCGCCCCGGCCGAGTCGAGGAGATGATCTTTCCCGGGCCGGCCGGCGAGGTACGGCCGCGTCAGCCCGGACGCCGCGGCGACATCGACGAAGTGGAAGCGGGCGGGAGGGCTGGCCGGAGTCGGCGCGGCGCCCGCCGCCGGCGCGGTGCCGGCCGGCGCCGGCCCCGCGCCGCGATGGGCGCAGGCGATCGCGAGCAGCAGGGCGAGCGCCGCGGCGCGGTGCCGGGTGGAGACCGGCGCCCGGGCGGCGCCTACCTCATTGCCGGCTGGAGCGTCTTCCAGGTCGCCTCGACCTTTGCCCACTCGGTCTCCAGGGCGTCCGCCTTGGGGGCGCGCGCCATCTGCCCGATGGCGCGTGATGCGTCCAGGAAGGACTGCTTCGCGACCCGGGTCACGACCACGAACCCCTCGTCGTAGATCCCCTTCTGCTCGCCGGCGGCATTGTGATGATGGCCGCCTTCGAGCAGCCGCTTGCGCACAGCACCCACGGCGTTGTCGCCCTCGTTCGCCAGCTGCGCCACGTCGGCCGCCAGGTTCTCGAGCGCCGCCTGGGCGCCCTTCGTGTCGTTCGCCTTGATGGCCGCGCGGGCCCGGCCCAGCTCGACCTGCGCGTGCGCGTGCGCCGCGCCGAGGATCGAGCGCACCAGGTGCTCCTCGGTCTTCTTGACCGCCAGGATCGCGTCGGCCAGCGAATGGTACGAGGCCACCATCTCGGCGGGGGTCGCGCCGGCATGCTGTTCGGCGCGGGCCGGCGTCGCCACGATCGCGAACAAAGCCACGAGCGCCAGGGTCGCACCGACCTTCACGAGATCTCTTGCCATCGTCCCTCCTCCACTCGCCCGCGGCATTCGGGCGGCCCGGATTCTAGTCCAGCCACGCGAACGACGCCATCCATGCCGTCGCCTTCAGAACCGGTCGCCGATGACGAAGTACAGCCGATGCTCGCCGCTCTCGGTCGTCCCCCAGGCGATGAACGCCGGGCCGATCGGGGTCTGCGCGCCGACGAACAGCGAGCCGCCGTAGATCAGCGAGTCCCAGGTGACCGGATCGCCGCGCAGGTAGACGTTGCCGGCCTCGAGCGACAGGCCGCCGTACATGCGCGAGCTGAGCGGGCCGAGGTCGATGTGCGACAGCTGCACGTAGGCCACCATCCGGCCGAGGACGCAGCGCTCGCCGCGCAGCTCGCCAACGCCGAGACCCGACAGGTTCAGGAAGCCGCCGAGGGCGCACGACGTGATGAACGAGATCGGCCCGCTGATCAGGCTCTGGCCGCTCATCGACGGCACGATCGTCACCCGGCCGACCGTCAGGGCGATGTCGGCGTCGAGACGCGCCAGCTGCCGATCGGCGTCGGCTCCCATCGAGGCGCGATCGTCCATGTACCAGCCCTTGATCTGCACGCCATGTCGCGGGAAGACGGTCGAATCACGGGTGTCGGCGCGCAGCCGGAGCACCAGGCCGGCGTCGACCTCGTTGTCCTCGCCGGTGAAGGTCGGCGCGCCGATGATCGGGCTGGCGACGCTGTGGGTGTAGAAGGCGCCGATGCGCGCCTCGCCCGAGTCGCCGAAGACGCGGCCGAAGTCGAGCTCGCCGCCGTTCGTTTCGACCCCGATCTCGGCGACCGGCTGCCCCTCGTCCCAGAGGTACACCGCCCCGCGGCGGACTTCCGCCGTCGGCGAGACGAACCAGCGCATGCCGTAGTCGAGCGGCTGGTAGAACGACGACTGCAGGAGGCGCGTCTGGCCGATCTGGCCGATGTTCTCCCACTCGCCGCCGCGGCGGTTGGCGGCGATGAGCAGGTGGCGGAGGGCGAAGGTGTAGTTGGCGTCGCCGCTGAAGTCGTCCTGGAAGGACGCCCCGAACTGCAGGCTGTTCCGGCCGTACGGCTTCTTCGGGAAGTCGAGGGAGATCGTGCCCTTGCCGTCCACGCGCTCGTAACGGTCCCGGATGAGTCCGAAGTAATCGAGACCGTACAATCGCATCACCGTGTCGTCGAAGCTCTTCTGGTCGAACGGCTGCCCCTCGGTAATCTCCAGGCGATGCTCGATGACCCGGTCATCCACCAGGCTCTCGTTGGTGAACCGGACGTCATCGACGATCAGCTGATCGTCGGTCGGCGTCCGGTGGCGGCGCTCGTACGCCTCCCACTCCGCCTGCGGAACCGCGAAGCGCCGCAGACTGTCGGCGCTCGCCCGAGCCGCCTGCTCGCCGAGCCCGATCGCCTCGGCCGTGCGGGTGAAATCGAGGAAGCTCATGTCTCCCAGCTCCGGGGTGATGAGGACGTCCCCGGGACGGAGCCGCTTGATGTCCTCCATGCGGTTGGCGACCGTGGAGAAGCTGCTCCACTGCGACATCACCGAGAAGAACGACTGGATCTCGTCGCCCGAGTACAGGGGGCTGGTGATGTCGACGGCGATGACCGCCTCGGCCCCGAGCGACTGGGCGATCCCGATCGGCAGGTTGGCGGCGGCGCCGCCGTCGACCAGTTGGCGGCCGTCGAGCTGCACCGGCGAGAACATCCCCGGCACCGCCATGCTGGCGCGCATGGCGGTGGCGAGGCTGCCGTGGTCGAGGATGACCGCCGCGCCGGTCGCGAGGTCGAGCGCCACGGCGCGGTACGGTATCGGGAACCGGTCGAAGTCCTCGGCGGCGCGCGCCTCGATCTCGAACGAGCGCAGGAACAGCTCCAGCTGCTGGCCGCCGAACAGCGCCGGCGGGATGTACGGTTTCCACCCCTCGAAGCGCAGCTTGCCGGGCACGAGGAAGGTCGCGTCGTCCTGCTTGCGGCGGAACGAGCGCTCGCGCCGGTCGACGGTATCGACGAAGATGTCCATCCAGTCGGTGTCGGCGACGATCCGCTCGAGTTGCGCGGGGGTGTAGCCGGCCGCATACAGCCCACCGACGATCGAGCCCATGCTCGTCCCGACGACGATGTCGGGACGGATGTGCATCTCCTCGAGGATCTTGAGGACGCCGACATGCGCCGCCCCGCGCGCCCCGCCGCCGCTGAGGACGAGCGCCAGCCGCGGCCGCGCCGGGGCGGGCGCCGGCGGCGGGGCCGACTCCTGGGCCCGTGCGCCCGGGGCGCCGCCGAGCGCGCAGCCGAGGGCGATGGCGAGAACCGCCGCGCGCCGCCCGCGGCAGCGATCGAGATTGTTCATCGCGGCGCGGGCGCCGGCTTCGCGGCCGCGGGCTTGGGCGCCTTCGGGGCCGGCTTCGGCGGCCCGTGCGTGCGCCGCATCTCCGCCGCCTTCTCCCTGATCTCCGTCAGGCTGCGCTGCATCTCGCTCCAGCCGTACCACAGCGCGTAGTCTGGGCTGGCGTGGAACGACCCCTGGAACGTCCGCATCCGGTGCTCGAGGAACATCACGAACAGCTCCTGCTCGACCGTCGTCGGCGCGTCGTGGAAGGTCAGCAGATCCGGAAACGGGTAGGCATAGTTCGCCGGCTTCGGCAGGATGCCGTCCTTGTAGAGGCCGGCCACCGTCGTGATCGCCTCGGCCATCAGGCGGTCGGTCTGACGGATCATATCGTCTCCCTGCTGCATCTGGATCTTCGCGAAGTTGGCGGAGTGGCACTGGCTGCAGACCTTGAGCATCCGGTCGCGCTCTCTCTGCCAGTCTTCCTCGGTCAGGCGCGCCACCTGGGCGGCCTTGACCACCTCGAGCCGCGCGGTCGGCTTGCCTTCGGGATCGAGGACGCCGAGCGCCGTCAGGATGGTCGCGCGGTCGGCGGCCCACTGCGGGGCTTCGGGCATCGGCAGGCGCACCGCCAGGAACCCCCACGCCGTGCGCACCTCGTGGTCGCCGTCGCTCATGTGGCAGGTCTGGCAGGTCGGCGCCGCCGCCTCCTTGTCGATGAGGCCGCGCTGCCGGAGGTCGTTGCGCACCCCGTGCTTGGACGACGAGTACATCTCCCACTGCGGATGGTCGAAGCCCATGTGGCAGGTCTGGCACGCCTGCGGCTGGCGCGCCTCGGCGACCGAGAAGGTGTGGCGCGTGTGGCAGGCGTCGCACGAGGCGACCCCGAACCCGCCGCTCGTCGTCGCCAGGTCCCTGATCTCGGCCTCGCTCTTGAGGCCGATCTTGTGGCAGCCGCCGCACCCCTTCATCCCCTCCATGAGCGCCATCGGCTGCCAGTGGGCGGTCGGCATCGCCTTCATCGCCGCCCAGGCGAAGGCGTGCTTCCCCTTCTTGAACTGGCTGACGCGCTCCTCGTGGCAGGGCGCGCAGGTCTCGGGCGTGGGGATCTTCGCCCTGTCGGTGTCGTTCGCCGAGGTGTGCTGGTCGCCATGGCAGGTGGCGCAGTCGACGTAGTTCTCGTCGTGCTTGCTGATCTTCCAGTCGGAGACGATGCGCGGTGTCGTCTTCTCGTGGCAGCCGACGCAGTCGACGACGGCCCGGGCGGTCCCCGCCGACAGAACGATGGCGACCGCGGCCGCCGTGACCACGGTGACGGCGCGGCGCGTGTGTGTGGGCATGATGGTGTCCCTCCTCGAAGCGGCCCCGGTCCGGGAGCGATTCTAGTGAGAGCGGCGGGCGGGCCGCAACGGCCCGGGGTGTGGCATCCTGTGCAGACCATGGCGCGCTGGATCGAGCCCCCGCCGCTGCCGCACGAGCACGGTGCCTGGGCGATGCTGGTACTGCCTCTCGCGCTCGGCCTCGCGGCGGCGGGCGGCGGCCCTGCCGCTGCCGGCGGCCCGGCAGCCGGTTCCGCGGCCGCCGGCGGCGCCTCGCCGGCCGCGGGCGCCGCATGGCTCGCCGCCGCGCTCGTGCCGCCGGCGATGGCGCTGCTGTTCGTGTCGCGCTACGCCGCGGTCGCCGCCGCCACCCGGATCGTCGACGGGAAGAAGACCCCGGAAGGCTTCATCGCCCGGCGTGTCGTGTGGGCCGCGATCTACATCGGCGCCGGCGCGGTGCTGTTCGCGGCCGCCTGGCGGCTGGCGCCCTTCGAAGCGCGCCCGGGCGTCGTCGCGGCGGGCGGCGTCACGCTCCTGCTCGGCGCGCTGCACACGGCGCTGGTATTCGCCGGACGCGACCGCACGATCCCCGGCGAGGTCGTTGGAATGGCAGGGCTCGCCTCGGCGGCAACCCTCGTGATGACGGTCGCCGGCCGGCCGCTCGATCGCCGGTCGGTCGGCGCAGGTCTGCTCGCGCTTCTCTACTTCGCCTCGAGCCTCGCCTATGTTCGCGCCGTACGCGGCCTCTGGAAGGGCGACACCACGGGGCGCCGGCGCTGCGTCGCCGCGCACGCCCTCATCGCGGGCGCGGTCGCCCAGCTCGCGGCGGGCTCCTTCATCCCGCTTCTCGCGGCCGCCGCGTTCCTGCCGGTCTTCGCGCGCACCGCCTGGGGCCTGGTCTCGCCGCCCGCCGGCCTGCGGACTCTCGGCTGGCGCGAGGTCGGCGTGTCGGTGGCGTTCGCGACCATCGCCATCGCGGGGTACCGGTTCCCGTCGACATCGTGAGCCACCCGCGCGCCGGCGTCGCTGTCGCCTGCCTCCTATTGGCACAGGCGCCCCAGGAGACAGCCCCGCTCGAGGAGATCCTCGCCCGCCTCGATCGTCTCTCGGAGTTGTACCGCGACCAGGCGTTGCAGTTCGCCTGCGATGAGCGGCTCACCTATGTGAACGCCACCAACGAGCGCGAGGTTCATGACTTCGAGTACATCTACGTGTACGACGAGGCGCGCGGCTTCCTCGACTACCGCACCCTGCCCCGTGCCGGCCTGAAGAAGGGGGAACCCCCCGCCGAGATCGACCCGGCGGTTTACACCCTGCCGTTCTTCGTGCGCAGGGCCTATTCGTGGATTTTCATATTCGAGCGCGGCAAGCGCGGCATGTATCACTACACGCTCGAGGGCGATGAGACGGTTCGCGGCCGGCGGGCCTCACGCGTGCGGTTCGAGCCCGTCCCGCCCTATCAGCACGATCTCAACGACTGGATCGGGACGGCGTGGGTCGACCAGGACGACCATCAGATCGTCCGCATCGAGGCCCAGAAGGAGGATCAGCGCGCAACGAAGGTCGCGTTCGAGCGGCTCCTCTCCGGCGCGGATCCCATCGAAGATCAGGCCGGCAAGACCTACTCGTTCTCGGAGGTCGTCACCGATTTCAAGGTGCAGAAGAGCGGCCTGGCCTTCCCCGATGCGATCGTGATGACCCGGACGCGATGCGCGGCCAGGCCCGACAGGCACGGGATCAAGTCCACGTGCTGGCCCGCCTACAGCGTCACGCAGAAATACTCGAATTACCGGTTCTTCGCGATCCGGACCCGCGAGGAAATCCGCGACTTCCTGTCGGGTGCGCCGGCGGCCGCGAATCCGCCGGGGTCGCCGACGCCGTGATCCGGTCGTTGACTTCCCTGGGTGATGACGGCCCGGTGCGCCGCCGGATCGTCGTCTGCCTGGAGCCCCAGCACCTCGAGATCTCCGACCGCAATTCCTGCTTGCCTCGTCCTGCAGCCCGGCGTATATGAGAGTCACCGTATGCGACGACGCACGTTTGCCGCGCTGGCGCTACCCGCCCTGATCCTCCTGGCGGGTCCGGCTGCGCCGGGGCCGCCGGCCGTCGCGGCGGGCCCCGCCGCCGTGGTCGCGCCCGTCCCGCTGCGGGTCATGACGCTCAACGTCTTCTACGGAGGGGACGAGCTCAATCTGACATCCGGCAACTGGTGCAACCGGCCGGACGGATGCGCGGAGACGCTCTCCGCGGTCGTCAACGTCATACGCGCCTCGGGCGCGGACGTGGTCGGCCTGGAAGAAGCCGAGCGCAACACGCGCCCGATCGCAGAGGCGCTCGGCTGGTTCCACAGCGAGCGGACCCAGTTCATATCGCGCTACCCGTTGATCGACCCGCCGGGTGGCGACGGGGTCTACATCTTCGCCCGGATCTCCCCCGGCAGAATCGTCGCGCTCGCCAACGTCCACCTGCCGGCCGACCCGTACGGCCCCTACCTGGTGCGCGACGGCGCGGCGCTCGACGAGGTCCTGGCGCTGGAGGATTCGTTGCGCCTGCCGGCGATCGAGGATCAGCTACGGGTGCTCCCGCCCCTGGCGGCAGCCGGCATCCCGGTGTTCCTGGTCGGCGATTTCAACACGCCGTCCCACCTCGACTGGACGGCGAGCGTCCCGGCGGTCCGCCCGGAGGTGCGCTATCCCGTCGCCTGGCCGGTGAGCGTGGCGCTCGCGGACGCCGGCTTCCGTGACTCGTACCGCGTGGTGCATCCGGACCCGGTCGCCGTGCCGGGTTTCACCTGGACCCCCGGCGGGCCGGAGTCGGTCCCCGACGAGGTGCACGACCGCATCGACTGGGTCCTGGTCGCCGGCCCGGCCGTGCCGCGCACCAGCGTCGTGGTCGGCGAGGGCGGCGGCCCGGACGTGGGGATCGCCGTGGATCCCTACCCGACCGATCACCGCGGTGTCGTCACGACCTTCGACGTGACGCCGGCGGCGCCGCCCGTCCTGGTGGCGGTGGCGGCGCGGCGGCTGTCGGTCGGCGACGACCTCGCGGTCCTCTTCCACGCCCCGGGCCGCCAGGGCGAGCAGGTCGGAGTCGTGCCGGCCGGGAGCGCCGTCTCGGGCGCCGCGGCCCTGCGGTCCACGGGGGGCGGCGCGGACGGCACGGTCGTGTTCCCGACGCCGGGCTTCGATCCGGGCGCGTACGAGGCCGTGCTGATCGACGCCCGGGGGCGCATCCTGTCGCGCAACCCGTTCCGGCTCTATGCGCCCGGCGCGCCGACGCTCGTCGCGACAGCCAGGAGCGAGTATGCACCAGGCGAACCGATCGACGTGTCATGGTCCAACGCGCCCGGGATGCGCTGGGACTGGCTCGGCATCTACGCGCCCGGGGACTCGGACTCGGGCCCGGTCGCCTCGTCCTGCAACGCCGGTTGCTACAGCAACGGGCGCTACCTGCTGTACGAGTACACGCGCACCGCCGTCGAGGGGACGGCGACGCTCGGTGCTCAGTCTCCCCCGGGCGTGGTGACCTGGCCTCTGTCTTCCGGGACTTACGAGATCCGCCTGCTTCTCGACGACGGCTATCGATCGGTCGCCTCGTCCCCGCCGTTCAAGGTCACGCGTCCTTAGACGCCCCGAGCCAACGGCGCGACGCGCGCCGCGCGTGATACGATGCGCTCCCGCCGCGGAGCGGATCGGGGGTCGCCACCCGTGAGCACGCTACGGTTTTTCCGATCCCTCGCGAAGCACCTCGCGCTCTTCCTCTCCTACGGCGTGGCGGGCGCGGCGCTGACGCTGTTCGCCGGCGCGCTGTGGCTGGGCGTTTCTCGTGTGCCGGACCTCAAGCCCTGGCACCGGGCCGTGCTCCGGGAAGAGTTCACGCGGGCCGACGCCCCCCGCGTGGGCGACCTCGACGCCTACCGCGCGCTCGAGGATCGGCTGTTCGAGGAGCTGCGGCACGATGTGTACGAGCGCGTCGCCGATTCCGATCGGCGGCTGGTCAACCGCTATTCCGCCGGCAGTCTCGCCGACCCCACGGCCTACGCCGAGAACGGCAACCGATCCTACGAGCTGCCGCTCGAGAAGCCGCGGGCCGGTATCCTGTTGGTCCACGGATTGAGCGACTCGCCGTACGTCCTGCGCGCGCTCGCCACGCGCCTGCACGAGCAGGGTTGCCGGGTGGTGGGGCTGCGTCTCCCCGGCCACGGCACGGCGCCGTCGGCCCTTACGACGATCCGCTGGGAGGACTGGGCCGCGGCGGTGCGCATGGCGGCCCGCCACATGAGAGACCGCGTCTGGGCCGACACGCCGGTCTACCTCGTCGGCTTCTCGACCGGCGCCGCACTGTCGGTGGAGTACGCGCTCGCCCGGCTCGAGGGCGAGGATCTGCCGCGCGTCGACGGTCTGGTGCTGTTGTCCCCCGCGATCGGCGTCGATCCGCTGGCATGGCTCGCGATCTGGCAGTCGCGCCTGTCAGCGCTGCCCGGGCTCGGCAAGCTCGCCTGGCTCGATGTCGGCCCCGAGTACGACCCTTACAAGTACACGTCGTTCGCGGTCAATGCCGGGCAGCAGATTTACGAATTGACGACCGTCATCGACGCGCGTCTGACCCGGCTGGCGGAGTCGGGGCCGGTGCGCGGCTTCCCGCGCACGCTCGTGTTCCAGTCGGTGGCCGACGCCACGGTCTCGCCCCTGGCCGTGGTCAAGGTCTTCATGGGCCGGCTGGCGGCGGAAGGGCACGAGCTGGTCGCCTTCGACATCAATCGCCATGCCGAGGCCGGGCCGTTGCTGCGTCCCGACAGCCGCGACCCGTCGGAGCGCCTCCTGCATGGTCCGTCCTGGCCGTTCGACGCCACGCTCCTGACCAACGAGAGCGCGGCGAGCCTTGCGCTGGTCGCCCTGCGCCGGTCGGCCGGGGATTCCACCGTGCGCAGCGTGGCGACGGACCTCGCCTGGCCACGGGGGATGTTCTCGCTGTCGCACCTGGCGCTTCCGATCCCGCCCGACGACCCGATCTACGGGGCGGAGCGGTCTCCGATCCGCCACGCCATCTACCTGGGCAGAGTGGAGCTCCTCGGGGAGCGGGGCCTGCTCGCGATACCGCCCGACGCGCAGGTGCGGCTGCGATTCAACCCCTTCTTCTCGTATGTGAGGGAAAGAGCGGAAAGTTTCCTGCTTCAGTAGCCCGGCGGGGCCTTGGCCCAGGGGTACCCGTTGGCCGCCATGTCGTACCCGACTTGGAACAGCGCCCGCATGTACCCGGTGTCGAAATCCTCCTCGTGCGGGGCGTTGAAGGTCTCCGGTATGTATGCCAGGTTGAAGTCGACCTCGTCCCGCAGCGCCAGGCTGTGGATGCGGAAGAGATCGCCGCGGCCCTGCGTCTGGATGAGCGAGGAGATGGAGCGGCCCGCGATCGACAGCGTGCGCCGCTCGACCTGCGCCCACTCCGGGTCCAGGCGGGCGTTGCGGATGACGTACATCCTGCGCTCGCGCTCGATGCCGAGGGCGCCGGTCTCCTCCTTGAGACGGTAGGCTGCCGGGTAGACGAACACCTGCGCGGTCGTCCCGCCGTCCACGTGCATCTCCTGGTACCTGTTGCCGCCGGCCTCGACATCGATGAGCACCGGCGGAAAGGCCCCCGGGATCGCCGCCGAGGCGATGAGGATGCCGTGGACGAGCTCGAGGGCACGGGGATGCCCGCTCGCCGCGATTTTCCCGACGTTCCAGATGGTCGGGGTCATGGCGTCGAGGTTGGTCGTGCCGATCAGGAGGAACCGGCCCTTCGCGTGCTCCGCCGCGATCGCGCGCAGCATTGCCTCGTCCACGGACTTCCTCGTCAGCCTCCAGAGCGGCGCGTTGTCCGCCATGGCGTCGTCGAACACCGCCGCCAGCAGCGTGCGCTTCTCCATGATGTCCTTGCCCGAGATGCCAGTGTAGATCCCCTTCAGCAGGGCGTCGTATTTCGGCCCGAGGAAGGCGAACGGGGCGATCAGGGCGCCGGTGCTGACCCCGGTGACCAGCTTGAACTCCGGTCTCGCCCCGGCGGCCGTCCAGCCATTGAGCAGGCCCGCGCCGAACGCCCCCTTGTCACCGCCTCCCGACAGCGCCAGGTAATCGGCCGGGGGCAGCGGGCCCGTGTGGCCCGCCGCGGCCAGCGCATCCCTTTCGCGCTGTGTGGCCTCCTGCACGTCCCGGAGAATGCCGGACAGGTCGGCGGTGAGTCGGACACCGGGCATGCCCGCAACCTCGGCCTGATCCCGCAGCGCGGCCGGGACGGCCGGCAGGCGTTCGGGGGCCGAACAGGCGGCGAGCGCGACCCCCGACAGCAGCGCTGCGCCGCGAAGCGCGGACCTCCATGCGATCATCGTGTTGGGTTGCACGGCCCGTCCACCTCCTTGGTCTTCCGTTGTTTGCGGGAGATTCTATGCCTTACGGGCCTCCGGATCACCAGCGGCCCGGAGCCCGGCCTCCGGGGCTCCTCCCTCAGTGCGCGGCCCGCAGTGCCCGCGCCACGATCGCCTGCGCCTCCGCCACGATCGCCTCGAGGTGCTCTTTTTCGCGGAAGCTCTCGGCGTAGAGCTTGTAGACGTTCTCGGTGCCCGAGGGGCGGGCGGCGAACCAGCCGTTCCTGGTCGTGACCTTGAGGCCGCCGATCGGCGCGTTGTTGCCGGGGGCGCGGGTCAGGCGCGCCGTGATCGGATCGCCGGCTAGAGTGGCGGCGGACACCGCTCCGGGCGACAGCTTCCCGAGGGCGCTCTTCTCGGCCGGTGTGGCCGGAGCGTCGATGCGCGTGTAGTGCGGCGCGCCGTGCCGCGCCAGAAGCGCCGCCTCGTGCTCGGATGGATCGCGCCCGGTGCGGGCGGTGATCTCGGCGGCCAGCAGGCCGAGGAGAAGCCCGTCCTTGTCGGTCGTCCAGGCGCGGCCGTCGCGGCGCAGGAAAGACGCCCCGGCGCTCTCCTCGCCGCCGAAGCAGCACGATCCGTCGAAGAGGCCCTTGACGAACCACTTGAAGCCGACCGGCACCTCGTACAGGCGCCGGCCGACCGACGCGGCCACCCGATCGATGAGGCCGCTCGACACCAGCGTCTTGCCGACGACCGCGGCGCCGGGCCAGCCGGGGCGGTGCCTCGCGAGGTAGTCGATGGCGACGGCGAGATACCGGTTCGGGTCCATCAGGCCGCCCGTGCGCGTGACGATGCCGTGCCGGTCGGAATCGGCGTCGTTGCCGAAGGCGATGTCGAACCGGTCTTTCAGGGCGACGAGCCCCGCCATGGCGTGCGGGCTCGAGCAGTCCATGCGGATGACGCCGTCGTGGTCGAGGGTCATGAACGAGAAGGTCGGATCGACGCGCGGATTGACCACCTCGAGGTCGAGCCCGTACTCGTCGCGCACGGTGTCCCAATAGGCCACCGCCGCGCCGCCCAGGGGATCGACGCCGATCCGCAGGCCCGCTTTGCGGATCGCGTCCATGTCGAGGACGTTGCGCAGGTCGCGCACGTACGGCCGGCCGAGATCCTCGACGCGCGTCGTCGCGGCCCGCGCCGCCGCCGCGTACGGCACGCGCCGCACCTCGCGCAGCCCCTCGCCCAGCAGGGCGTTGGCGCGTTCCTGCACCCAGTCGGTGATGTCGGAGTCGGCCGGGCCGCCGTCGGGCGGGTTGTACTTGAAGCCGCCGTCCGCGGGCGGGTTGTGCGACGGCGTGATCACGATGCCGTCGGCGAGACCGCCGGCGCGGCCGCGGTTGTGCGCCAGGATGGCGCGCGAGATCGCCGGCGTCGGCGTGAAGCCGTCGTCCTTCTGGATCACCGTCGTGACCCCGTTCGCCGCCAGCACCTCGAGGGCCGTGCGCTCGGCCGGCGCCGAGGCGGCATGGGTGTCCTTGCCCATGTAGAGCGGTCCGTCGATGCCGCGGCCGCGGCGCCAGTCGCAGATCGCCTGGGTCACCGCCAGGATGTGCGCCTCGTTGAACGAGCGCGACAGGGGCGAACCGCGGTGGCCGCTGGTCCCGAAGGCGACGAGGTGATGCGGGTCGCCCGGGTCGGGGCGATCGTCGTAATAGGCGCGCAGCAGGCGGGCCGGGTCGATCAGCATCGACTTCGGCGCGCGCTTGCCGGCCATGGGATGAAGGGCCATCGGCGGACTCCCGTGAGGGCGGCGGCTGTTGGAGTCGGATTTCAGCACATCCGCCGCGGAGGGGCAACCGGGGCGCCGCGGCCGGGCCCGGGCGCCGGCCGCCGGGGCGGCGGCCGGCTCTTGCTCCCGGCCGCCGCCGCGGCTACGCTTCGCGCGTGGATCCCCTGCTTCAAAAAAGGTTGCGCCGTCTCCGCCTGACGGCCATCACGGTCGCCGCGGCCGTGGCGCTGTACGCCCTCGCCGGGTTCGTCATCGCGCCGCCCCTCCTGCGATCGTGGATCGAGACGCGCGGCTCGGCGTTCCTCGGCCGGACGCTGCGCCTCGAGCGCCTGCGTCTCAACCCGTTCACGCTGTCGGCGACCGCCGACGGTCTCGACCTGCGCGACGCCGACGGCACGCCGCTCCTGCGCTGGGACCGGCTGTTCGTCGACCTGCAGGCGGCCTCGCTGCTGCGGCGCGAGTGGCGCCTGCGTGCCGTCGATCTCGAGGGGGCGTCGGCGCGCCTGGTCCTGTTGCCCGACGGCCGCCTGAACGTCGCGGATCTCGCCGACCGCCTGGCACCTGCCGCCGGGCCCGCTGCCCCCCCGGCCGCGCCCACCGCCGTCCGCATCGGCCACCTGCGGCTCGCGGGCGCCACGGTCAACTTCGTCGACCGATCGATCGAGACGCCGTTCACCACGACGCTCGGCCCGGTGCGCATCGACGTGCGCGACCTGACGACGCACGAGGACTCCAGCGCCCCGTTCACCTTCGCCGGCCGCACCGAGTCGGGCGAGACCTTCTGGTGGCAGGGCGGTCTCTCGCTGGCGCCCTTGCGCTGCGGAGGGCGCTTCGTCCTCGAAGGAATCGACCTCACCAAGTACCACCCCTACTACGGCGGCACCGTGCCGTTCGAGATCCGCGCCGGCACCGGCGACCTGAGCGCCGGCTACCGGTTCGAGTGGAGTCCCGTCCGGCACGTCCTGCGCATCGAGGAGGGCAGCGCCACGGCCAGGGATCTCCGGCTCGCCGAGCCCGGCCGTGAGGAAATCGCCTTCGCGGCACCCGCCACCGAGGTGCGCGGCGCCGGCATCGATCTGCTGACCGGGGAGGTGCGAGTCGCGTCGCTTGCGTCGCGCGGCGGCCACGTCCTGCTGCGGCAGTACCCGGACGGCAGCATCAACCTGGTGAACATGGTGCTGCCGTTCTACCAGGCGCCGGCAGGCGCGCCGGCGGCGCCCGGCGCGCCGGCGCCCTCCTCCTCCCCTCCCGCCGCGACTCCGGCGCCCCCCGCCGGCCCGGCGCCCCTGGTGCGGCTCGACGAGGTCGCGTTCGCCGACTACACGGTTGAGGCCGAGGACCAGGCCCTGCCGCGCCCGGTGCGCGTCGTCCTCGACCAGGTGGCCCTGGCGCTGCGCGAGGTCGACAACCGGCCGGCGACCACCTCGCGCGGCACCCTCGACGTGCGCTGGAATGGCGACGGCACGCTGCACGCCGAGGGCGAACTGTCTTTGATGACCTTCGTCGCCGACTTGACGCTGAAGGCTGATCGGCTCGATCTGTCGCCGTTGAGCCCCTACCTCGAGCCATTCCTCGACTTGCGCCTGACCTCGGGGCTCCTGTCGGGGGAGGGCCGGGCACGCGCCAACCTCGAGAATCTCGATCGCCCGGAGTTCTCCTGGAGCGGCGACCTGCGCCTCGACCGCGTCGCCACGGTGGATGGACCGCAGGGCGGGCCGTTCTTCGCCTGGCGGACATTTTCCCTCAACGGGATCGAGTACGACCTGCGCCGCGACCGTCTCAGGCTGCGCGAGGCGGCCCTCGTCCGCCCCGAGGTGCGCCTGGCGATCGCCCCGGACGGCGGCACGAACGTCGGCGCCGTCCTGCGCTGGGCCGCCCCGGCGGCCGAGGAGGACGGCGAGGCCGGCGACGGCGGCGCGGCGACATCGGACACCGCAGCCGCACCCTCGACCGCAGCGCCGCCGGGCGCGCCGGCCGACGCCGGCCTCGTCACCGTCGGGCGATTCGCCCTGCGCGGCGGCCTCGTCCGCCTCGTCGACAGCGGCGTCACGCCGCCTTTGACCCTCTCCCTGACCGACATCGAGGGGTCGGTCGCCGGCCTGTCGTCACGGCCCGGGATGCGCGCCCGCGCGGGGGTGACCGCGAAGTTCGAAGGCCTGGCCCCGGTCAGCCTCGCGGGGGACGTCGACCCGCTCGGGGCCGACGTCTACACCGACCTGGCTCTTGCGGTGCGCGGCGCCGACCTGGCACCGTTCAGCCCCTGGGCGGGACGCTACATCGGCTACACGCTGCAGAAAGGGAAGCTCGATCTCGACATGCGCTACCGCCTCGAGGAGCGCCGCCTCGAGGGAACCAATCTCCTCACCGCCGACCAGCTCACCCTCGGCGACAAGACCGACAGCCCTGAAGCCACCAAACTGCCGGTGCGCCTGGGGCTGGCGCTCCTCAGGGATCGCCACGGCGTGATCCACCTCGACGTGCCGGTCGCCGGGAGCCTCGACGACCCGCGCTTCCGGCTCGGCCGGGTCATCCTGCGCGCCATCGCCAACGTCTTCGGGAAGCTGGTGACCGCGCCCTTCGCGATGCTGGCGCGCGCCTTCGCCGGACGCGACGACGTCGATCTGAGCGTCGTCGAGTTCGAGCCCGGTGCTGTGGCGGTCGGCGTCGACGCCGCGGCGCGCCTCGACACCCTGGCCACCGCGTTGTACGAGCGCCCTGGGCTGCGGCTGTCGATCGCCGGCTCGGCCGACGAGCCAATCGACGCCCCCGGGCTGCGCCGCGCCCGCCTCGAGGCGCTGGTGCGCGCGGCGAAGTGGCGCTCCCTCGGGCGGCGCGAGCGCGAGGAGACCGCGCCCGACGCCGTCGTCGTGGCGCCCGACGAGCGGCCGAAGCACCTGAAAGCCGCCTGGCGCGCCCTGCGCGAGACGCTCCCCGACGACGCGTCCGAAAAGCCCGAGACACCCGAGGCGATGGACGCCTGGATACTGGAGCGGATCGCGATTACTCCCGAGGACCTGAGCCGGCTCGCGGCCGACCGCGCCGCCGCCGTGCGCGACCGCCTCGCCACCGGCGGGCGCATCGACGTGGCGCGGCTGTTCATCGCCGACAGCGGCGCCGGCGCCGCCCGGGGCGCCCTCGTCATCCTCGAGATGCAGTAGTCCCGGCGGGTCAGCGCCGGCGCGGGCCGCCGCCCGGCCGTGCCGCCGGCGCGCGCCCCGCGCCGCCGCCGTGCTGGTACCCCTGCACGCGCTGGTTGCCGCGCTGGCGCGCCGCCCAGTCGCTGTCGAGCGACCCGCTCGACGGCCGCGACGGTGGCGACGGTGTCGATGGTCGAGCCGAGGGGCCGGGGGTCGAGGGAGCCGGCGCCGACGGCCGGCCCGACGCGCCGCCGGCGGCCGGCTTTTCCCAGCCGCTCGCGCCGCGCGCCTCGAAGCCGTCCTTGCCGTGGCGGTAGACATTGCCGTCGCGATCGGCGAGGACGTCGTTCTTCGCCCCCCTGGCGACGGGCGGCGTCGGCCGCGCCGCCTTGTCGCGCGTGTTGGCGACCCGCCCCTCGTTCGCCGGCCGGTTGTAGATGTTGCCGTTGGTGCCGGCCGGCAGCGGGCGCGGCTGTCGGCCGCCGGGGGGCACACCACCGTGGCCGGGGGGATGGCCGGGGTAGTAGCCGGGCGGGCGATGGTAGTGCGGCGGGTAGCCGACCGGCCCCCACCAGTACGGCTGCGACCAGCCGCCCACGGTGAACGTGAACGGCCCCCATCCGAAGCCGACGCTCATGCCGAAGTTCCAGCCGGTGTACGGGTTGTAGGTGGCGTGGAAGCCGAACGTGACCGGGCGCGGATAGTAGACCGCGCCGTACCAGCCCGGGTGATGCCAGCCGGTCCCCCAGACGACGGTGCCGTGGTACGGGTAGCAGCCGACGTAGGGCGGCAGATAGCCGACGTACACCACCTCGGGCGTCGTGTCGTAGATGTAGACGTACTTCACGTTGTAGACCGGGCTCTCCGGCGGGATCTCCTGGACCTCCTTCGGGACGCTGTCGGCCACCATCCACGGCCCCTTCGCCCCGTCGGCGACATACCAGACCGCCTGGTCGCAGGCGTAGTACTTCCCCTTGATCCGCAGGACCTGGGAGGCGGTGTTGAGGGCGTACTCGACCTGGGTGTTCGGTATCGCCTGGAACTTCGGATCGCCGTCGTAGGACACGTCGAGCTGCGCGGCGCCGCGCTTCACGGCCGCCGTCTGCGGCACGGCGGCGTCCATCACCGCCTCCTCGGCCTGCGGCGTCCCGGGGACGCTCGGCAGCACGCGGCCGATGTCCGCCTTCGGCGGGATCTTCGCGAACGCCGGCGGCAGTGTTTCCGGCGGGACGAACTCCCACGGCCCCTGCATCATCTTGGCGCGGTACCAGCGCCCCGCCAGGAGGACGTAGTGCTTCTGGCCTTCGAGGTCGACCAGGACGTCGTTCGGGCTGTTCGACATGTACAGCAGGTCGACGCCGGTGACCGGGACGAACTTCGGCTCCCCTTCGGAGACGATGAGCTCCGCCGGCACGGTCGAGACGATGATCATCGGGACCTCGGCGGCGCGCTTCTTGTCCTTCTTCTCATTCTCCCCGCCATCGGCGGCGGCGTCCGGATCGCCCGCCCGGGCCTTGTCGTGGATCGCCGCCACGTCGCGCGGCGGTTTGCTCGATTGCTTCCATTCCCCCTGCGTGTCCGGCGCCTGGAACCAGATGCCGGCGCCGTTCAGCCAGTAGCTCTTCGACCCGGTGTCCCAGACGAGGAACGCCGGCGTGTTGAGAACCCGCTCGACCGTGGTCCCCTCGACGCGCGCCTGCCGCGGCTCGCCGTCGATGAGAACCAGCACCGCCGGCCGGGTCTCGAAATGGATCCGCGGCGGGTCCATCTTCAGCCGGTCGGTCTCGCCGCGCTCGCCCTTCGCCGCGTCGACGGCGGCGATCATCCGGTCGAGCGACATCGCCAGCTCCCACCGCGGCACCTCGCGCTCGATGATGGCGCCGAGCTTCGCCGCCGTCTCCGCGTCGGCCCCCGGGAAGCGCACGCGCGGGATGCGGATGTCCGGGAAGGTGACGATGCGGGCGTCGCGGTCGACCTCGATGCGGGCCTCGTACCAGACGGCCCCGAAGATCGGCTCCTTCTTCCCGGCCGGCGTGACCGACAGGGCGCCGCGCCCCTTGAGGAGGTTCCCCTCGAGCGTCTCGATCTGAGGTTGGTACACGAGGATGCGCGCCTCCGGCACGTTGATCTCGCGTGGCCAGCCGGGATCGACCTCGGCCGCGGCGGCGGCCGGCCACGGGACGATGGCGAGGCCCATGGCGGCCACGAGGGCACGGGCCGGGACGGAGATCACGGAACACCTCCCTGCGCACCGCGGCCTCGAGGCCGCGGCCTCGATGCTGACACGGCGGCTCGGAACATATTATCCTTCCCGCCCCCGTCATGGGGAACAAGGAGAGACACGATGACCCCGAGACTCACGATCCTGACCGCCTTGGCCCTGACCATCACCCTCGCGGGCGGAACCGCGGTGGCGGCCGAGACCAACGTGGACTACGACCACAAGGTCGACTTCAGCAAGTTCAAGACTTTCACCCTCAAGGCCGGCACGCCGGCCCAGACCCCGTTCGCCCAGCAGCGTCTCGAGGAGTCGATCACAGCCGCGCTGACCGCCAGGGGCTGGAGCAAGGCGACGGGGGGGACCGGCGACGTCCAGGTCGTCACCCACGTCCAGCACAGCACGCAGAAGGTCGCGGACGTCACTACGTTCGGCTACGGCGGCTATCCCGGCTGGCACGGCTGGGGCGGCTCCTACGGAACCTCGAGCGTCAGCGTGCGCGAAATCCCGATGGGCACGCTCATCATGGACATCGTGGACGGCTCGACCAACATCCTCGTATGGCGCGGTGTCGCGAGCGACACGCTTTCGGACAATGCCGACAAGATGAAGAAGAAGGTCGACAAGGCCCTGACCAAACTTCTGAGAGACTTCCCGCCGGTGCCGAAGCCGGAAAAGAGCGGCAAGAAGTAGCGCCGACGCGGGCGGCACGGGTCAGAACTTGAAGGTGATCCCGGCCGCCAGCTCGAACTGGTTCAGGTAGCTGGCGTCCTGCACGGTGTAGCAGAACCCGTACGGGTCACAGAAGACCTCGGAGTCGGAGGCGACCCAGGTCGACACCCACTGCCCCTGGAAGCGCAGGCCGACGTGTTTCGCGAGGGCGAGCTTGACACCGCCATAAAGCCCGAAGGCGAACTGCGAGTCTCCCTCGAAGCCCGCCGTTTCGGGCTCGAAGTTGGTCACGCCAAGCGACGCGCCGACGAACCCGCGTGCCGGGTCCCTGGGCCTGCCCCCCGTGTAGCTCGCGCCCAGAAGCCAGTTCTCGACATTCAGGTCGAAGAGGTCGGCGCCGGCGGGGGTGAACAGGAAGCCGCTTCCCTGCAGGGTGGTCGACTGCTGGCTGTACTGCATCTCGATCTGGGCGCTGGGATTGAGGTTGAACGTCAGGATGATCCCCCAGGCGCCGCCGTCCCTGATCTCGAGGTCGTCGACTCCGTAGGTGCTGAAGTCGGTGAAATCGCCACCGAGACGGTAGCCGTAGTAGGGCGTGATCTCGACCGCCTGCGCCCGCGCCGGCGCCGGCGAGAACGCCGTCGCGACGACCAGCAGGAGCATGACCACACGATGCCGCCACATGCCGTCGGCCCTCCGACCGGCCAGTACGATACGCCTTCTGCCGCGGTAAGGTCCATGTCGGGTCCGCCGGTTCCGGCGCGGCCTGCCCTCCGGCGTCTCGAGTCGGCCATGTGATACAAGCAGCGCGACATTCCCACTCAGGCGGTGCTGGTGAACAGACGATCGACGGTCCCCGCGCTCTGTTTTTTGGCCTCGGCGTCATGGCGCTGGTGGGCCTGTTCGCCGCGGATGCGCACGCCCAGGCGGCGAAGAAGCCGAACATCCTGATCATCTGGGGCGACGACGTCGGCTACTGGAATGTCAGCGCCTACAACCAGGGCATGATGGGCTAGAGGACGCCGAACATCGACCGCATCGCGAAGGAAGGCGCGCTGTTCACCGACTGGTACGGCCAGCAGAGTTGCACCGCGGGGCGCGCCTCGTTCATCAGCGGGCAGAGCGGCTTTCGCACCGGCCTGCGCAAGGTCGGCCTGCCCGGAGCGAAGGAAGGCCTGCAGGCGCGCGATGTCACTCTCGCGCAGTTGCTCAAGGCGCAGGGCTACATGACGGCGCAGTTCGGCAAGAACCACCTGGGCGATCTCGACCTGCACCTTCCAACCGCACACGGGTTCGACGAGTTCTTTGGCTCGCTCTACCACCTCAACGCCGAGGAGGAGTTCGAGAACCCGGACTACTTCAAGGATCCGGGGATGATCAAGCGGTATCAGACGCGCGGCGTGATCCACACCTGGGCGAACCCCGATGGCACGCAGAGGATCGAGTCCACCGGTCCGCTGGGCAAGAAGCGCATGGAGACCATCGACGAAGAGATCACCAGGGCCTCCCTGGATTACCTCGAGCGCGCGAAACATGAAGGTCGGCGACCGGACCTTCAAGGTGCACCTCGACGGCTACAACCTCACCGACGCGCTCGCCGGCAAGGCGCCCGGCCCGCGCAAGGAGTTCTTCCACTTCGGCGACGACGGCAACCTGGCCGCCCTGCGCCTGATGCAGTACAAGATCGTCTTCCAGGAGCAGCGCGCGGAGGGGTTCGACGGATGGCAGGAGCGGTATTCGACCCTTCGTGTGCCCAAGATCTACAACCTCCGTTCCGATCCCTTCGAAGCGGCCGGCCACTCCATGGACTACGACCACTGGAGAGCGGATCGCCTGTTCCTCCTCGTGCCGGCGCAGCAATACGTCGGGCAGTTCCTCGCCTCGTTCAAGGAGTTCCCTCCGAGCCAAAAGGTCGGCAGCTTCTCGCTCGATCAGGTGCTGGAGGCGCTCTCGTCGCCCAAGGGAAACCAATAGCTCGCCGGGCCCCATCCCGGATCGAGGAGGAGGCACAATGAGACTGACGACGCGACTGCGGACCGGATTGCTTGCGGCGATCATCGGGCTCGCGGCCCTGGCGGCCTCCGGCAGCCCGGCCCTCGCCCAGACGCCCGAGAAATACCTCGAACTGCTGCGCAGCGACGTGCGCGCCGGCAAGGTCGAGGTCCTGACCGAAGCCCTCGACCTGAGCCAGAAGGACGCCGACGCCTTCTGGCCGATCTACCGTGCCTACGACGCCGAGCTGGCGACGCTCGGCGATCGGCGCGTCGCCCTGATCAAGAAGTTCGCCGCGACGTTCGGCTCGACCACCGACGACGATGCGGCGGCCTTCGCGAAGGAGTGGTTCGGGATCCAGGACGATCGCAACGCCCTGCGCAGGAAGTACTTCGGCAAGGTCGCCAAGGCGACATCGAGCATCACCGCGGCGCGCTTCATCCAGGTCGAGAACCTGGTCGGGATGCTGATCGACATCCAGATCGCCGCCGAGCTGCCGCTGGTCCAGTAGGCCGGGAGCGGGGATGGCCGGCGCCGGGGAACCGTAGGCGCCGTCGGCTCAGCCGGCGCGCCGGGAGGCGATCGCCGTCCACGCCGCGCCGGCCGCATCGGCCGCCGCCATCAGCAGGACGAACGCCGGCGCGATCCCCTTCGCCACCAGGACCGCGAGGACGGCCGCGCCGAAGACGCGGCCCTTCACCGTCCAGCCGAAGAATGCCGCGAACCCGGCCCGCGCCGCCGCCGCGTAGTACGTCCCGAGGACCAGCGCCACCAGGCCGACGACGCGCAGCCATGGCTCGGTCGTCGGGGGCCGGCCGAAGAGCGCGAGCATGGCGTTCGGGGCGAGGAGCAGCCCCGTCCCCAGCGCCACGAGGTAGAACCCGAACACCAGAACGCTCACCGCCGCAGCGCTCATCCGCCGCTCCATCGCCTACCCCCGCCTCTCAGCCGTTGTAGATCGCCCCGCCCGCGGCGCGGTACTGGTCGAACACCGCGCGCGCCTCGCCGGCGAGGAGGCCGCGCGTGACGCCGATGCCGCGCTTCCCGAGATACTCCCACGACGCCTCGAACACCGGCCCCTCCTCGAACCCGAGACGCGCCGCGTCGTCGCGTCCCGCGCCGCAGACGATACGCCCGACCCCGCTCCAGAGCGCCGCGCCCAGGCACATGGCGCACGGATCGCACGAGGTGGCGAGAACGCGTGCCGGACCGCCAGGACGACGCAGGGTGTGTGAGCCGAGGAGCGCCTCCGCCGCCATCAGCGCCACCACCTCCGCGTGCAGCATCGAGTTCCCGAGCCGCTCGACGCTGTTCACCCCGGCGCCGACGATGCGCCCCGAGCCGTCCTCGAACACCACCGCCCCGAACGGCCCGCCGGCCCGCCGCGCGACGTTCTCGCGCGCCAGGCCGATCGCGAGACGCATCGCGCCGGCATCGTCGGCGACCGCGACCCCCGACGTGGCGATCGCCTCGACCCAGGCGGGACGATCGAGCAGGACCGGCCCGCGCGCCGTCACGACCGCGGCTCGATGAGCGCCGCGACCGCCTCGCCGCTGTCGGGGCGGTTCATGCAGTAGTCGCTGTAGCCGCCCATGTCGACCTCGGAGGTGGTCCAGCCGACGACATTCTCGTTGAGGTCGCGCAACCCGTCGGCGCTCCCGGCGGTCAGATCGATCCAGGCGATCGTCCCGAACTTCGGCGCTGCGGTCTCGAGCATTCCCCGGTCCTCCCCACGGACGGGCCCACCATCATTCCTTGATCATCACCAGCATCATCTTGAAAGGGCCGACGGCGCGCACCGCGTGCGGCCGCCCCGCCGGCAGCACGATTGACTCGCCCGCCTCACCGTGCCGGCCATCTTCTTGATCAGCGCCCGGCTGATGACCGCCCCCTTCTGCCACGCCACCATGTCCGTCAGCCTGCGCACCACATTCTCCGCCCCCTGCGGGCGATTCGCCGTGCCCATGGTCGCCTCCCCGTGCCGTTCTCCGCCTGGCGCCCCGCGGCGCCCGCGCTCACTTCGTCGATCCACCGGGCGCGCCGCCTCAGATCAGGTCGGCCCACTCCGCGAAGCGCCCGCGCACTGTCGCCGCGACGTCGTCCTGATCCGCCATGAGCGTGAAGTCGGCGAACTCGAAGCCCGGCCCGACGTCGCACGCCGCGAGCGCGTAGGCTCCGAACGGCCGCGCCGCCTGCCAGAAGCCCGCCGGCACGATCTGCACCGGCCGCCCCCCCGCCGCCGCCGGCGCCAGCCGGACGCGCTCCACCCGCCCGAGGTCCGCCGGCATCAGAAGAAGATCGAGACCGTCCCCCTCTTCAAGGTGCCAGGCCTCGTCCGATCGCACCCGGTGCCAGCGGCTCCACTCGCCGCGGCGCAGCAGGAAGTGAATCGCCGTCAGCCCGGGCCGCCGGTCGCGGCCGTCGCCGGGCGTCACCAGCGAAGCGGAGCGGAAGACCTCGCGGTAGTGTCCCCCCTCCGGATGCGGCCGCAGGCCGAGCCTCCGGATGAGGGCCGCCGCCCCGTCGGCCGGCCCGCCCCCGGCCGGCCCGCCTCCCGCGCGCGCCCATGCGAGCGCCTCCTCGAGCCGATCCTGGCCCCAGAAGACCTCCCCGCCGGCGAGGAACGCCGGGGCGCCGACGATTCCCCGCTCCCACGCCTCGTCGGTCCGCGCGCGCAGGCGCTCCTTGATATCGGCGTCGGCGGCGCGCGCGAGCAGTTGGCCGGCGTCGAGCCCCAGCGCGGCTAGGATCGGGCCGACGACGGCCGGATCCTCGATGTCGAGGTCGCGCTCGAAGTTCGCCAGGTACACCGCGCGCGTGAACTCCGGCAGGATCGGCGCGACCGCCTCGATCGCGCCGAGCCGAGCCGCCAGGAGCGACCGCCGCGGGAAGACCGCCGGCCGCCGGAACGGCAGTCCGTGGCGCGCGCTGATGCGCTCGAGGTCGCGCCACATGTAGCGTCCGCGCGCCGGGTTCAGGTTGAACGGCGAGTCGTCCCATCCCTGGCGGCGGAACAGCGGCCCGAGCAGGAACGGGCGCCACGCGAGCGCCACCCCCGCCGCCGCGGTCAGCGCTTCGATCCGCATCGCCGCCGGGTACGAGTAGGTGCTCGCGAAGTCGTACCAGAACTCGACCACCGGCGCCGGCGATTCCTCGCCGCGGCCGATCGCCCCGCCCGAGCCCATCCGCCCCGCGCCGCTCACCGCCTCTCCCCGGAGCCGCTCGCCGCGCCGCGCAGGAACCCGGCGACCACCGCGTTGTACTCCTCCGGCCGCAGGATCGAAGTCGCATGCCCGGTGCCGCGGAACAGGTGGCGCGCCGCCCCGGGGTACAGGGCGCGCAGGGCCTCCCGGCTGGGCGCTGCGATCATCGGGTCGTCGTCCGCCTCGATGATCAGGACGCGCCCGCGCCAGCCGTCGAGGTCGTTGGCGGCGAAGCGCCGCGCCGCGAACCCGGCCCCCGCCCGGAGCCGCGCCGCCAGGTCGCGCTTTCCGAGACGGCCGAGTCCCTCGGCGAAGCAGGCGCGGTAGAACGGGTCGGCGTCCCGGAGCACACCGCCGAGGCGCCGCCGCAGCAGGGCGCGGACGAGCCCCGCCGGCATCGTCGCGACGATCCCCGAGACCAGCGCCGCAGCGCCGGCGGAACCCGACGGCGGCGCCGTGTGCGACAGCACGAGCGAGTCCACCCGTCCGGGGGCGGCTCGCAGGAGCACCTGCGCCAGGAGCCCGCCGAACGACGCGCCATGCACCTGCGCCGCCGCCACCCCTTCGCGGTCGAGGAGTGCTACCAGCCCATCGGCCAGGTCGTCGACGCGCCCCAGGGGAGGATAGTCCGGGGCGATCACGCGGAACTCCCGCTCGAGCGCCTCGATCAGGAGGAACCCGAACTCGGCGATCCCGAGCGCCCCGCCCAGCACGAGGACCGTCGCGGGGCCTCTGCCGCCCGCCAGGTAGCGCCACTCCGTACCGGCGTGCCGCATCGTCCGGGGCGCGTGCGCCGCCCGGAAGCGATCGAGCCTCCGTCGCAGGTCCGTGCCGCGGCCGTCCCCCGGGGCGCCCCGTCCCGCCGCCATCAGATGGTCAGCGTCCCTTCGAGCACCGCGACGGCGGCGCCGCCCACCCGCACGGTCTCGATCGCCTCGCGCGGCCCGACCACCTCGACGAACGCCTCGCCCGGGCGCGCCATCCAGTGGCCCTGCTCGGCGACGAACGCCGGTGTGTCGATCAGGCCGTGGGTCCAGACGTACACCGCCATGCCGCCGGTCGCCGATCCGGTGAACGGGTCCTCGAAGGCGTCGGGCGGCACCCCCATGTGGCGCGCGAAGGTGCGGCCGCGCGGCGTCACCCCCTGCATGCAGAACAGGTGCGGGCTGAAGAAGTCGGCGCGGGCCCGGAACGCCTCGTACCGCGGCACGTCGACCCGCGCCCGCCGCAGATTCTCGAGCCCCCGGAGAGGCACCATGAGCTGCGGCGTCCCGGTGCTGACCGTCTCGATCGGCGCTCCCGGCAGCCCGTCGGCCGGCGCGAGCCCGAAGAGCGGCAGGATGTCGGCCGGGTCGTAGGTCCGGCCGAACTTCGGCCGCCGCTGGCTCATCACCACCCGCCGCACCACCCCGCCCTGCGCCTCGATGTCGACCGGGATCGGCCCCTCCTTGAGCTCGAGGCCGATGCGCGTCGTGTCGCCGCGCAGCGCCAGCCGCCCGGCGGCGACCAGGGCGAAGATCGTGGCGATGGTCGGATGCCCCGCCAGCGGGATCTCCTCCGCCGGCGTGAAGAAGCGCGCCCCCACGTCGGCGACCTGCGAGCGGCGCACGAACGCCGTCTCCGACAGGTTCATCTCGCGCGCCACCGCCAGCATGGTCGCCTCGTCCATGCCGTCGGCCTCGAAGATCACCGCGCAGGCGTTGCCGGCCAGCGGGCGCTCGGTGAAGGCATCCACCAGCATCATCGGGTAGCGGGGCATGTCGGTTCCCCCCACGCGGATTGGCGACGGCCGGGAGGTCGGGCGAGAGCACGAAGCCCGGACGGCCGGGCCGCCCGGGCATCTTTGCACCCGGGCGCCCGGCCGGAGTCTATCGCGACTGGGAGCGTGTCCGCGCAATAGCGCGAGCCGCGCGCCTGGGTCTTGCGAGTCCCGGGCCGGGCGGGCTCAGTGCCGGGAGGGCGCGGGCAGCACCGGAGGCGGCGGCACCGCCTCGGTCTCGAGCCAGCGTTCGCCCACCCTGACGACGAGCGCGCCGACGACATTATCGCCGTGCATCCCTTCGACCCGGAAGGCGAGGTCCCGGCTGTCGATGAGGTCGCCGGGTTGCGGCTCCCGGGGTTGCCCCTGCGCCAGGAGTCCCGCGGCGAAGCCGAGGAGTCCCACGACGATGCCGCCGAGGATCGCGCGACGCTTCATGATCCACCTCCCGCGCTCATGATACGCCGCGCAGCGCGGCCAGGGCGGCGGCGAACGAGGCGGGCGGCGGCGCCGTGATGTGCGCCGGGCTGCCGTCCGGGAGCGCCAGCGCGACCGACCGGGCGTGCAGCATCAGTCGGGGGCAGACGCGCTGCAACTCGACCTCGCCGTACCAGAGGTCGCCGGCGATCGGGTGGCCGAGGCGGTAGAAGTGCACCCGCAGCTGGTGCCGGCGGCCGGTGATCGGGTGCGCCGCCACCTCGGTGAACCGGCCGAACGTGCCGGTGACGCGGTAGAGCGTCAGCGACGGCTTGCCGGCGCGCGCATCGACGCCCATGCGGGACGAGCCGAACTGCCGGATCGGCGCCGCGATCCGCCCCTGCGCGACGGCGATCCGGCCGTGCACGACGGCGAGGTAGGTCTTGCGGACGCGCCGCGTCTCGAACAGGCCGTTCAGGTGGCGGTGCGCCGCCGCGGTCTTGGCCACGAGCAGCACGCCGCTCACGTCCTTGTCGATGCGGTGCACGACGAAGAGCCGGCCGCCGCGCTCCGCCTCGAGCAGCCGCATGACGCACGGCGCGCCCGGCGCGCGCTCGGGGATGACCGCCAGCCCCTCCGGCTTGTCGACCGCCAGGAGGTCGTCGTTCTCGAACAGGATCGGCAGCACCTCAGTCCTTCCCCGGCGCGGCGGCCGGCGCCCCGGGCGGCGCCGGCGTGCGCTCACGGCCCCTGGTTGGCGACATTGCCGACCAGGCGCCACCGTCCGTCCCGCTTCTCGTACAGCTCGACCCAGGCGTAATCGGCCGTGATGGCCGCGTCGGCGCCCCCTTGCCCGCCGACCTCACCTCCGACAGCGGCGCCGGCGCCGCGCGCACGCCGCGGATCTCCACCTCGGCCAGGAGCCAGCCCCGCGTGCCGTCGTCCGAGATCGTCACGATCGGCTCCCGCCGGTCGCGGTAAACCGCGAAGCGGGTGGCGGCGAGGTAGCCCGTGCGCGCCGCGCGGCGTTCGGCGAGCGTTGGATTCTCGAGCCGCCCGCGGTTCGCGACGACGTAGTCGGCGGTCTCGATCGCCATCCACGCATCGACCGCGCCGGCGCGGTGCGCCTCGAGAATCGTCTCGTGCAGGGCGCGCAGGCTCGCCTCGTCGGCCGCGCGGGATGCGGGCGCGCCGACGACCGCCAGGCACTCGATCTCTATGCGCGCGCCCAGGGCCAGGCCGCTGGCGCCCAGGGCGCTGCGCGCCGGCAGGTGCGCCGCGAAGAAGGTGCGGTAGACCTCGTTCATCGCCGGCCACTCCGCCATGTCGGCCATGAAGACGGTGCACTTCACCACCCGGTCGAGCGACGACCCGTGGCGCTCGAGAACCGCCCTGATGTTCTCCAGCGTCCGGCGGGTCTCGGCCGCGATGCCGCCCGCGACGATCTCGCGGCTCCCCGGGCGCGCTCCGATCTGGCCGGCGAGATACAGCATGTCGCCGACCCGCACCGCCTCCGAGAACGGCGGCGCGCCGCCCGGCCCGGCGGGCGTCGGGAAGTACTCCGGACCGGGGCCGCGCTCTTCCCCGGCCGCAGGCGCACCGTTCGCGACGGCGACGCCAGCCCCGGTGCCCGCGGCGGACGCGATGCCCGCGGCGGCCATGAGGGCGACACCGGTCCACAGTAAGGGGATGGCGACGACGCGGCGGCTCATGCGGGATTCCCCCCGGGCCCGGGCGGCGAAGGCGGCGTCGCGAGGACGTCGTAGCCGCGGGCGCTGAACTGGACGAAGCAGAAGCCGTGACCGAACGGGTCGGCCATCACCGCGAGGCGACCCCAATCGCGATCACGGATGACGCCCTCGAGCCGGGCGCCGGCGGCGCGCGCCCGCCCCACGGCGGTCGTCACGTCGGCGACGACGAGGTCGAGATGGACGGGGGTCCAGTGCCGGGAGTAGTCGCGCGCGATCCCGGGCTCCCCGGCGAAGGGGCTCCCCGCTGGTTTCTTCAGCAGATAGATCGGCGACGTGGCGCCGACGAGCTCGACGTAGTCGCTCCCCAGCCGGCGGCCGACCGCGACTCCGAGGGCCGCGCAGTAGAACGCGATCCCCTTCTCGATGTCGTCGACGTCGATGTTGACGAGCAGTGCCGTGGTCATCCCGCTCCCTCCCCGTTGACGCGCCGGCGGCGCGGGGTCGCGACGGGCGGCCCGGCGCCGGCCCCCTCCCGCCTTCAGGCGGGGCCGGTCTCTTCGGGCTCGTCCGCCGGGGCGCCGGCGGCCAGGCCGAGCAGCTCCTCCGCCTGGTCGGCGGGCATCTCCTCGACGGTGCGCAGCCGGCGTTCCATCGCGCGTGTGCGCGCCCCGGTCTGCTCGAGCGTGGTCGAGGCGGTGTCGAGCTGCTTCTTGACCCGCTCGAGGATGTCGCCGAACTTGGAGAACTCGGCCTTCACCGCGGAGAGAACCGTCCACACCTCGCTCGAGCGCTTCTCGATGGCGAGCGTCCGGAACCCCATGCGCAGGCTGTTCAGGAGCGCCGCCAGCGTGGTCGGGCCGGCGACGACCACGCGGTACTTGCGCTGCAGCTCCTCCACCTGGCCGGGCCGGCGCAGGATCTCGGCGTACAGACCCTCGGTCGGCAGGAACATGATGCCGAAGTCGGTGGTGCGCGGCGGGTTCAGGTACTTGTCGTGGATCTCCTTCGCCGAGGCATGCAGGCTGCGCACCAGCGCCGCCGCGGCCGCCTCGACGGCGTCGGCGCTGCCGGTCTCGCTCGCCTGCATGAGCCTGAGGTAGTCCTCCTGCGGGAACTTGGCGTCGATCGGCAGCAGCACTTCACCGCCGGCATCGGTGGCCCGGCCCGGCAGCCGCACGGCGTACTCGACCGCCTCGCGGCTTCCTTCGCGCGTCTGCACGTTGCGCGCGAACTGGTCGGGGGTGAGGATCTCCTCGAGCAGCGCCCCGAGCTGCACCTCGCCCCAGGTGCCGCGCGTCTTGACGTTGGTCAGGACGCGCTTCAGGTCGCCGACTCCGGCGGCGAGGTTCTGCATCTCGCCCAGCCCCTTCTGCACCGCCTCGAGGTTGTCGCTGACGATCTTGAACGATTCGCCGAGACGCTTCTCGAGCGTCGTCTGCAGGCGCTCGTCCACGGTCACGCGCATCGCCTCGAGCTTCTTCTCGTTGCTCTCCTGCAGCGAGCGCAGGCGCTCGTCGAGCGTTGCGCGCGCCTGCTCGAGCCGCTTCTCGTTCCCCTCGGCCAGCTCGCCGATCCGTCTGGCCACGATCTCGAGCCGCTTCTCCTGGGTCGTGCCCAGCTCGCCGAGCGTCCGCACCAGCGAGTCGTTGGCGTTCTTCATCTGCGTCGCGACCTCGCCGCGCAGGTCGCGGGCCGCCGCCTGCGACTCCTCGCGGCCGGCGCGCAGCTCGTCGCGCAGGGCGCGTTCCGTCCCATCGGGGGGCGTGGCGCCGTGCCGGCGCAGCAGCACGACGAGCAGGATGACGGCCGCGACGGCTCCGAGCGCGGCGGCGATCGCCAACGCGGTGTCGATCACGCGGTTCCTTCCCCCTTGGGCCGGCTGCGGTAGAAGCGCACATCGGCCTTCTCGAGCGTCGCCAGCCCTTCCTCGATATCGTCGTCGACGAGGCGCAGGAAGGCCTCGAGCCGCGCGTGTGTGTCGACGATCTCGACGATGATGGGCAGATCGAGCGACAGCCGTTCGATCTTGCAGGTGTGCAGGCGGCTGTGCGCCCCGTACCCCATCATGCCGCGCAGCACCGTCGCGCCCGCCAGCCCCTCCTCGCGCGCCCGCAGCACCAGCCACTCATACAGCGGCTTGCCGTGACGCCGGTCGCTCTCGCCGATGAAGATGCGCAGCAGGCAGCCATCCTGCGGGAGAACCATGCCTCACCTCCAGACCAGGTGCGCCGCCGCCCGGCCGGCCCAGACGGCGCCGAGGCCGAGCGCGATGTGCAGGCCGACGTTCACGGCGGCCAGCGCCGTGTCGCGGTCGCGCGCCAGGCTCAGCGTCTCGCCGCCGAATGCCGAGAAGGTCGTGAACCCGCCGAGGATCCCGACGATCGCAAAGGCGCGCTGCTCGGCGGATAGAAAGCCGCGGCTCTCGGCCATCTCCGCGAGCACCCCCATGGCGAAGCAGCCGCTGACGTTCACCACCAGGGTGCCCCAGGGGAAGAGGCCGGCGGCGCGCTGCTGCACGAAGCCGGAAAGGAGGTAACGGGCGATCGCCCCCAGGAACCCCCCGGCGCCCACCAGCAGCACGTTCGCCACCACCCCGCCCTCCGTCGGATGCGCCGGCGATTATAGCGTCGCGCGGCCGGGGTCGCGGGCGGCGTACTCGGCGCGGGTGATCGCGAACCGGATGACGCCCGGCTCCGACCCGCCCTCCGCCGGCCGGAAGCCGCACTTGCGCAGGACGCCGATCGACGGGGTCAGCTCGGGCAGCGTCTCGGCGATGACCCGCCGCACCTCGGGGACGGCGAAGGCCTGCTCCAGGAGGCCGCGCACCGCCTCGCTCGCATAGCCGCGCCGCTGGTGGTCGCAGACGATGCCATAGCCCACCTCGACGCTGCCGTCGGCCGCCACCGGCCCCTTGTACCCCGCCGTGCCGATGAGGATCGGTCCCGCCTCCCCGCGGACCAGGACGACGAAGTGGAACCACCATCCGGCGCGCGCCGGCGGGCCGGCGACCCGCTCGAGGGTGTACTCGAGGGCCGGCCGATCGAGGTACTGGTGCGGCCAGGTCTCCGGCACGGCGGTCCCGAGGGCGGCCGCCAGGGCCTCCCGGCCCTCGAGCGCCGCGCGCACCAGCGCCGGCGTCGCCGGCACGAGACGCAGCCGCTCGGTGACGATCACCCGCTGGCCTCCGGGCCGTCGCCGGGCGGCCGGCCCATCCGGCCGTGGCGGTAATCGTCGATCGCCTGCCCGATCTCCGCGCGCGTGTTCATCACGAACGGTCCCTGGCCGGCGATCGGCTCGTCGATCGGCGCGCCGCCGAGAACGAGCACCTTCGACGCGTCGCGCGTCTCGACCGTCACGCTGTCGCCGTCGCGCCCGAACACCGCCAGCCCGCCCTCGCCGAGCACCGCGCCGCCCGCCAGCGCCACGCCGCCCGCGAGGACGAACAGCGCCAGCATCTCCCCGCCCAGCGTCTCGAAGACCGCGCTGCGGCCTTTCTCGAGGCGCGCGTCCAGGAGCGTCACCGGCGTGAAAGTGCGCGCCGGGCCGGCGGCGCCGCCGTGGCGGCCGGCGATGACCCGGACGCGCCCGGCGCCGCCGGCGAGCGCCATCTCGGGGATCGCCGCGGCGGCGATCGCCTGATATCCCGGCCGGGCCCGCTTGTGCGCCGCCGGCAGGTTCACCCACAACTGCACCATCTCCAGCCGTCCCCCCTCGGCCGTCAGCCGCGGGCCGTGCATCTCCTCGTGCACGAGACCGGCCGCCGCGGTCATCCACTGCACGTCGCCGGGGCCGATCACCCCGCCGCCGCCGTGCGAGTCGCGGTGCTCGACATCGCCCGCGTACACCACGGTCACCGTCTCGAAGCCGCGGTGCGGGTGCCAGCCGACGCCGCGCCGCCGGGCCGCCGGCTGAAAGTCGGCCGGGCCGGCATGGTCCATCAGGAGGAACGGCGACATCTCCCGCCCCAGCTGGTCGTAGGAGAAGATCGTCCGAACCGGGAAGCCGTCGCCGACCCAGTGAGCGGGCGCCGCGCGGACGATGCGCTCCGGCCGCTTCGCCGTCATCCGCGCCCGCCGGACCGGCCGCGTCCCGCCCGATTGAAGGTGGCCCCGATCGCCACGCCGATGGCGATGCCGATCGCGATCCCGGCACCGATGTTGCCCATGGCGACGCCGAGCGCCAGGCCGACGGCTATGCCCGCGCCGATCCCGGCGCCCATGCGCGCCGCCCCCCGCGGACCGCTCGCCGGCCGCTTCCCGTCATTCGCCGTCATGGCCTCCTCGCCCGGGTCACGACGTCGGCTTCAACGAACGCTCCCCGCCTCAGGTGTTCGCGAATCGTGACAACGATGCCGGTTCCCGTCAAGGGACCCGCTTCAGCCGCGCTGCGGATTGTCACCGGCCGCCATTCTGGCGCCGAGAAAAGTGCAGGAGACGGTGATCACGATCGCCGCCACCCAGAACCAGGCCGGATGGGGCAGCATGAGCATGTTGGCGATCCCGGCCGCGAGCAGGACCGCGCCGACGGTGGCGCCCCTCGCCGGCCCCCGCGCCGCTCCGATGCGGGTCGCCGTCCAGGAGCCCAGGAGGCTGCCCGCGCCCCACGCCGCGAGCACGAACAGGAACGCGCCCGGCGGCAGTTGCGCCACATGGAGCCTGAACGCCTCCGTGTCGGCCGGATCGATCCCCGCGGGAAGCGGATAGACCTTCGCGCTGATGAATTCGACGACGGCGATCACCACCACACCGACGACCAGCCCGGCGATGACCCCGCCGAGATTGCGGAGAAACCGGCCGGCCGCAGGCCGCTTCACAGGTAGCCCAACCACCAGTCGTTCCTCCTGGCCTTGAGATCCGCGAACCAGCGGCAGGCGAAATACAGCAGCACGATCGCCACCGCCCACACCAGGTAGAGGAGCGCCAGGCTCCAGACGTACCCCTCGGGCGGTGGCGGATTGCCCATCGGGTGGTTGGCGAAGAGCCAGGGGCTCACCGCGCCGAGGCGGATCTTCGACACCATCAGGGCCAGCGCGTGGATCAGCGGAATGTGGAGCATGTAGAAGAAGAACGGCACCCGGCCGAACAGGCCGATCCATCGCGCCGCCGCGCCGCGCATTCCTTCCAGCAGCGGGATCAGCGCGATGGCGGGGCCGAGCGTCATCAGCAGGAAGGCGAGCGACGCCGGGTACTTGGTGGTGTTCAGAAAGGCGAACAGCGCCGGCATGGGCGGCTGGCCGTCCGCATTCGCGGCCGCGGCATGCCACGGCTGCGGATCGCCGTAGAGGTTGAACCCGCGCAGCAGCAGGAAGAGCCCGATCGACCCGAGGCCGACCGCCAAACACATCCTGTTGCGCCGGGCGGGCTCGAGCGTCAGGACCTTCCCGAACGCATATCCCGCCGCCATGACGCCGATCCACGGGACGATCGAGTAGAGCACGATCAGGTTGGGACCGTCGGGGCCCAGCCGGATCGGCCCCGCGAAGAACCCCAGGTAGAGGATTTTCCACAACCCGCCGAGCCGGCCGTCGCCGAGCGCCGGGATCAGGTCGCCCAGGTACGGGTCGGTCAGGTTGTGGCCGGCGATGATCACGACACCGACGGCGCCTGTCGCGCCGGGCGGCAGCCTCACCAGCCCCGCCAGCAGGATCATGCACCAGCCGATGACCCAGATGACGCCCGCCAGCTCGTAGTGCATGAAATCGAGGTTGAAGGTCCACGCCACGCGGACGAACGTGAGCTCGAGCAGGACCAGCCAGGCGCCGCGAACCAGCAGATGCCGCGGCAGATCGCCGTGCCTGCGGCCGTAGAGGAAGGCGCTGGTCCCGGCCAGGAAGACGAACGCGGGCGCGCAGAAGTGGGTGATCCATCGCGTGTAGAAGATCCCCGCGGTGGGGCCGCCGGCGGGCAGGCCGGCAAAGACCCGCACGTGGTCGATGGCCATGAGGATCATGACCGCGCCGCGAATCAGGTCGATCGACGCGATGCGGGCGCCGGTCGCGGGCGCCGCGGTCGCAGGACCTCTCGTCGCGTCGGTCATCGGTTCACGCGCTCCACGCAGGCGCGCTCAGGCGGGAGGCCGACAGGCTCGTTCATGGACATGGCTCCGGCTCAGGGGCCCGAGTCTACCGCAGCACCGGGCTGCGCCTCCAGACGCCGGTCGTGCCGGCCTGCTCCGCAATCGAGGCCGTCACACGGCGCACTGCAAGACTCGCGTGGTCCGGTGTCAGGCGCCGTGCGACCCGACGATCCGCTCGAACACGCGCCGCCACATGCGGATCGCAAACCAGTGAAACCCGCCCAGCAGGGGCCCCGCGCCCGCCACCTGCACCACCACGACTGCGAGGCTCGCGTCGGATCGCGCCAGGCCGCTCACCAGCCCCGCACCGCACCCTGACAATATGAATGGCGTGACGGGCACCCGGTTCGCGGTGTCCGGCACGCGCCTCCGCGACAGGCCCCAGACCACGAGCCCGGACAGGTAGGCGGCCGCCGCCGGCCCCACGCGCATCGCCTTCGACCGGTTGCCCTCGACCACGAGCGCCGTCACGACCAGCGTGAAGAGGACCGCCAGCAGGGCGAGGCTCATCGCGAGCTCGCCGGGCCCGAGACGGGACGCCAGCCGGAAACGCGGCGGCCGTCGCGTCACGGCAGGCCGACCGTCGCGCCGGATCCCGGTGGCGGCATGCGCCGGTCAGCCCGCCCGCCGGCCGGCGCCGGCGCCGAACGGTCGCGGCCCGCGGAGGCGTTTCCAGAGGAAGGCGGCATAGGCGGATCGGCGCCGTTCCGCCGCGTCGCTCGTCGGCGGGTTTGGCAGCAGCGGCCACAGGAATGAGTCGGGGATCGCGGCGACCGCCTCGCCCAGGGCCGCGCGGGTCACCAGATCCGTCAGGAGCGGGTCCCAGCCGCGCAGGTCGGGTTCGAGGCTGTCGAACACATGCGGGAGGGTCCTCCCGGAAACCCCTCCTCGATCGCGTCCGCTCCGAACTGCGCGCCGCCCCACCCGACCCGCTGCCGCAGCCCGCCGACAGCGTCGATGCGCCCGTGCCGCCGGTCACAGACCACGACCCGAAGGCCCATC
>Ga0247727_10002640_pt1 | contig 40649 bp, 37 predicted proteins | sample WisWelCaveWW1625_FD_202498 | JGI IMG/M metagenome (GOLD analysis project Ga0247727, IMG submission 202498) | Biofilm microbial communities from Wishing Well Cave, Virginia, United States - WW16-25 | ecosystem: Environmental > Aquatic > Deep subsurface > Groundwater > Cave microbial mat | place... | reverse complement strand
TACCTGGTGACGGCGCGCCAACAGCGTGCCTGGCCGTTCGAGGCGGTGAAGTCATAGAGTCTTCAGGTATTCGATCAGGTTGGTCCTTTGTGTCTCGGTGAGGTCAAGGCCGAAGGCGTGGCCGCGGTTGGAGTGACCGGGGCGGCGAACGTCGAACACGTGGCGGGCGCCCCAGGCGGCCAGACGCCGCAGCCCAAAGTGCTCGACCCCGTCCGGTTCGGGAATGGTCAAGCCCACCGTGACGGGGTCGAAGCGGTGTCGCTCGCCGGCATCGAGCAGCGAGAAGACGTAGGGCCGCCGGTCCGGCGGCGTGAGCAGGGCGCGGAGGCTGGGCGTCGAAGCGTTGTGCAGATAGGGGAAGCGGGACCAGACCCCTTCCAGGCGCGGGGCGAAGTAGCCGGGCGGCATGGCCCGCCCGCGAATCAGATCGCTCAAGGTGTTGGATGCCACCAGGCTGCGGAACTCCGGGGTGAGGCTCTCGAGCCTGTATGGATCGGTCTGAACCAGGTTCCAGTCGATCCAGCGGGGCGCCTGAAACACCGGCAAGCCCTGTAGATCCTTGTGGTAGCCGCCGTGGCAGCGGCTGCACTCTCGCTGGTAGACGGCTTGGCCGCGCCAGGCGAGTTCCGCATCGATCGCAAAGGGGTAAACAGGCGGCAGGAGCTTCTCGATGAGCTCTTCCACATGATCGAGCCGGGAGCGGTAGGATCGGACGGTCTCGGGCATCTGGCCGGCGGCCAATTCCACCATGGCGGCCCAGCCGGGCTCGGCGCCGTCGCCCAGGCCGTCACAGAACAGCCCCGCTTTCCGTTTCTCCCCGTAGCCCCAAAGGTGTGGCGCCTTGACGCCGGCGGCCGGCATCCCCAGCGGCATGGGGCGTCCGGCCTGCTCGTAGAACCATCGCTGGATCACGCCGAACGGCACCTGGCCTTCCGTCACGTTGGCCCAGCGCGGATTCTGAAGGACGCGGGCAAAGGCCATGGTCTGTTCGATAAGCCGCCGCTCCGGGTCCGGGCGGAACGAGATGGTCCACAGGTATGGGAGGCTCAGCCATTCTGTGAGGCGCCCGGTAGCCGCGGTGTCGATGCGCTTGTTGCCCAGACCGATGACCAGGCGGCCGGCAGCTCTGCCGCTATGGCAGACCACGCAGCCCAGAACCCCCACCCGCAAGTCCTGGTAGCGCGCTTCCAAAAGGCCGACCGGACTGCGATCTTCCAGGTTCACGCCGGTGAGGAAGCCGCCAACCCCAATCAGGTGCGGCCGCAGCCGGGTACTCTGGGCCCGCTCATAGTAGGAGATCAGCCCGGCCGGCAGGTGGATGCCGCGCCCGCTGGTGAAAAGGTGACTCTCTGAGAATTCCCTGGCGGCGTGGATGGCTTGCTGGCGCCGATCAGGCGCCCCTCCCCAACAAGAGGAAGCCACCAGGAACAGGGCAAGGCCGCGCACAACAGTGTTATCGGAACTTTCCGGCGCAGGTGACAGCCAAGATTCCGGACAGGCAGGAATGCCTGTGTTACTGGCCCGGCGGACCGCCGGAGCCGAACGGCCGTCAAGCGAAGCAGAACTTGCAGCCCACCAGAACCACGGCGGCGATTCCGATAATCCAAAGAATATCCACCGGCTTCATTATAGTACAATCCCGGCATGTCCATGGAAGTCCCGTGTTCCCGATGCGGCGCAACGAACCCTGCCGACGCGCGATTCTGTCACGGATGCGGCGGCCCGCTGGCGCCGGCGCCGGCACTCCAACCAGCGCCTCCCGGTTCGCCATTTCCGCCGCCACCGTATGCGCCGCCGCCCCCGCCGCCGGCGCCTCCCAGCGACAACAAGCCGGTGATCGCGCTCATCCTCGGGATTCTGGGCTGCATCATGTGCGGCCCCCTGGCTGCCATTCCGGGCGTGATCCTGGCGCGCTCGGCCATGAACGCCATCCAGCAAGGCCGCGCGCCGCAGTCGGGCCAGGGCATGGCCAAGGCGGCCTTCTATCTCAACATCGCTGCCCTGGTCCTGTCGGTGCTCGGATGCATGGCCTTCGCGTTGATGAGCATGCTCGGAACCCTTCCGATGCTGATGCGGTCCTGAGCCGGTACGGCCGTCTGCTTTACCTGTCGGTAGCGGCGGCGGCGCTGGCGGTCTTGTGGCTCTCGTCATGGCTGGAGCCCTCGCCGGCGGGTTTCGGCACCCACCGGCGACTTGGACTCCCGCCCTGCCTCTTTCGCGCTTGTACGCGTTTGCCGTGCCCCAGCTGCGGCCTCACCACCAGCTTCGCCCACGCCGCGCGGTTCCAGTTGCGGCGGGCGGCGGCCGTCCATCCCTTTGGCCCGCTTGCCTTTGCCCTGACCTGGCTGGCGATTCCCTTGAGCGGAGTGTTGCTGTGGCGACGGGTCAGCTGGCCCTCGCTGCTGGCGGCCCGGCTCTGGAAGCCGTTGCTGTGGACCCTCGGCGCGATCTACACCGCGGCCTGGGTGCACAATCTGCTGCTGGCGCTCACGGCAGCACGGCGATGATGCGGACCGGGCCGCCGCTGCCGCCCTTGATCTTCATGGGTAGAGCCACCAGAGTCGCCCCGGTGGGGGGAAGCTTTTCCAGGTTGGCCACGTTCTCCAGGCCGTAGATCCCGGCGGCGTTCAGGATCCGGTGGGTCATGAAATCCTTCGAGGGCCCGTGATCGATGCTGGCGGTATCAATGCCCAGCCCGGCGATGCGGCGGGCCGCCAGCAGCTCGGCCGCCTGCCGGGAGACGCCCGGGAAGTGTAGGTTGGCGGTATCGCCGGGCTTGTCGCTGCCGAGGTAGCGCCGCTTGTCAGGCCAATACTTCCCCCAGCCGGTGCGGACCAGCACGATGACGCCCGCCGGGATCGGCCCGTATCGCTTCTCCCAACCCGCCAGGTCGCCGGCGCTGGCCTGGTAGTCGGGATCCCGGGCGCAGGCCGCCGACACGTCGACGACCACCCCAGGGGCGATCAGCCTCGCCAGCGGGATCTGGTCGGTGGTCCAGCGGCCCTCCGCGAAATGGATGGGGCTGTCGAGGTGGGTGCCGCCGTGCTCGCTGGTGGCCAGGCGCGCCGAGGCGTACCAGTAGCCGCCAGCCGAAGGTCCCCAGGCTTCCTTCTCCCAGCGGAACGATCCGGCCGTCGGCCAGTAGACGGTCGTCTCATCGTAGGAGTAGGTAAGATCGATGACCTTGGAGACGTCGATGGCCGCAGGCGTGACCGCCAGCGCCGCTGCCGTCAGGCCCACCAGGATTCTGCCGCTCATGGCCACCAGTATGCTACAATGGACGGCGATGGGCAACCATACACGACAAGCCGCCCGGCCATCGGACTACTGCTCCCTGGTGGAAGCCGCGCGCCTGCTGGGCGTCCATTATGAAACGGCTGCCCGCTGGGTGCGCAGCGGGAAGCTGCGCGGCGTCAGGCTCTCCCGCCGGAAAGTGGTGGTATCCAAGCGCCACTGCGCGGCCCTGTTGTCGGAAGAGCCTGCCAGGCCAGGCACCCCTCCCGGTTCGCTTCAGGACTGGCTGCCCCTGATCGGCGCCCTGACCCCGCAGGAGGCCGGCAGGCTGCGGGCCTTCGCCCAGGACTTCGAGAAGATCGACGACGAGGCCTGACTTGGCGCTCTATCTGCTCGATACGGATCACCTCAGCTATCTCCAGGAGCGTCACCCCCGGGTTCTGGCCCGTCTTTCGCTCTTCCGCGCCGGGGATCGACTGTTCACCTCCGTGGTAGGCGTCGCGGAACTGCTCAAGGGCATTCACTTGCTGCCAGCCGGCCGGAGGCAACGCGAGCTGCTGGAGCTGTACCATCAGACGCTTCAACGCATGGCAGCGATCTTGCCGATCAGCCGGAGCGCCGCTGAGAGGTTCGCTGCCATCGACGCGAGCCTCCGGCGGAAGGGGCGGCCCATCCCGGTCAATGACGTTTGGGTAGCGGCGGCGGCCCTGGTGGAAGGCGCCATCCTGGTGACCGGCGATGCGCACTTCACCCATATCGATCAGCTCAAGACCGAGAACTGGGTCGCGCCGGAGTAAACCGTGACCCGAACGGTCGCCATCATCGGGGGAACCGGAGCCGAGGGATTCGGGCTGGCGGGGCGGTTGAGCCGCGCCGGGGTCCGGGTGCTGATCGGTTCGCGCCAGGCGGCCAAGGCCCACGCTGCGGCCGCGCGCCTGCCAGGCGTCGAAGGGGGCCTCAACCCCGAGGCCGCAGGCGAGGCCGATATCGTCGTGCTCACCGTGCCCCTGGCAGCCCAAATCCCCATCCTGAAGTCGATTCGGGAAGCCTTGCGGCCCGGGACGATCCTGGTGGACGCCACCGTCCCCCTGGAGGCCGCCATCGGCGGGCGGGTGTCGCGGACCATCGCCTTGTGGGACGGCTCGGCGGCCCAGCAGGCGGCGCGGCTCGCTCCCCAGGGCGTCGCCGTGGTGGCGGCCTTCCACTCCCTCAGCGCCGAGCTGCTGGCCCAGCCGGACCTCCCCATCGACAGCGACATTCTCATCTGCGGCGACAGCGCCGAGGCCAAGACCGAGGTGGGCCGGCTGGTGGAGCTGCTCCCCGGCGCCCGCGCCGTCGATGCCGGGCCTCTGGAGGCCGCTCGACTGCTCGAGAACCTGGCGGCCCTGATGATCGCGCTCAACCTGCGCCACAAGGGAAAGCACTGCGGCCTCCGGATTACCGGCCTGCCATGAAGGGCGCCATCGTCGCGCTGGCGGGCGGCGTGGGGGCGGCGCGCTTTCTCGAAGGACTGGCCGGCGTCGTCGACCCCGCCTCTCTGTTTGTAATTGTCAATACCGGTGACGACGCCCTGATCCACGGCCTGCACATCTCGCCCGACCTCGACACCGTGACCTACACGCTGGCCGGGCTGGCCCATCGCGAGCGCGGCTGGGGCCTGGAAGGCGACAGCTTCCGATGCCTGCAAGCGCTGGAGCGCCTGGGCGGCGAGACCTGGTTTCAGCTCGGGGACCGCGACCTGGCCACCCACCTTTACCGCACCGCGCGGCTCAGCGAGGGCGCCTCCCTCAGCCAGGTGACCCGCGCCATTGCCGCCGCCCTCGGGGTCCGGGCCGCCGTCGTGCCCATGTCCGATGATCCCGTCCGGACGCGCCTGCGGACGCCCCGCGGGGAGCTCGAGTTTCAGGATTACTTCGTTCGCCGCCGCCAGCGGGACCGGGTGCTCGGCGTCCGCTTCGCGGGGACCGCCCGCGCCCGCCCGGCCCCGGGGGTCCTGGAGGCCATCGCGAAGGCCAGCGCGGTGGTGGTTTGCCCCTCCAACCCCTTCATCAGTATTGGTCCTATCCTGGCGGTGAAAGGCATCCGGGAGGCCCTGCGCCGGACCCGCGCCCCGGTTGCGGCCGTCTCCCCGATTGTCGGCGGCCGGGCGCTCAAAGGCCCCGCCGCCAGCATGATGAAGTCGATGGGAATGCGGGCCTCCGCCCCCGGGGTCGCGGCACTCTACCGGGATTTCGTCGACATTTTCGTTCTGGATCGCGCCGATGGCGTTCTGGCGCCCCAGGTGGAGCGTCTCGGCATGCGGGCCATCGTCACGGCCACCGTGATGCGAAACCGGCGGGGGAAGATCGCCCTGGCGCGGGCCGTGCTGGAGGCCCTGCTGCCATGATCTTCGCGATTCTGCCGGTAAAGGCGCCGCAGAATGCCAAGCAGCGGCTCAGCGCCGTGCTGGACGCTGCCGGGCGGGAACGCCTGGCCCGGCTGCTGTACGAGCACATGCTCGAAACCGTCTGCGCCGCCCGCGGCATCGACCGGATCCTCGTGGTCACCAGCGACCCCATCACCGCCGAACAGGCCCGACGCCGCGACGCCCTGGTGCTCGCCGAGACGGAGCAGGTCAGCCACAGCCGCTCTGCGGACGCCGCCGCAAAGCGCGCCATCGAGTTGGGAGCCGCCACCGTCGCCCTGCTTCCCATCGACGTGCCCCTGGTCACCCCGGCCGATATTGAAACCCTGCTGGCCCCGCCTCGGCCGGCGCTGATCATCGTCCCGTCGGCCGACGGCTCCGGCACCAACGCCCTGGTCCGAACCCCGCCCGACATCATCGAAAGTCGCTTCGGTCCGGGGAGCTTCCAGGCTCACCTGGAGCAGGCCCAGTCCCGCGGGATAGAGGTCGAGGTGCGGCGTCCGCCGGGGCTGATCTTCGACCTGGACACGCCGGAGGACCTGATGCGGCTCCGAGATCTCGGAGGCGGCCCCAGGCGGGTGACGGAAGATGGCGGTTGAACTCCTGGGCGTTGCCGGCTTGCCCGAGATTCGGCCGGGAGACGACCTGGCAGCGCTGATCCTGGCAGCCGCCCGCCTCGACGCCGGCTCCATCGTCGCCGTCGCCCAGAAGATCGTTTCCAAGGCCGAGGGCGCCGTGGTCGACCTGCGTTCGGTGGAGCCTTCCGCCCGGGCGGCCGGCTGGGCCCGCCGGTGGAAGAAGGACCCGCGCCTCATCGAGCTGGTCTTGCGGGAGTCGCGCCGCATCGTCAAGATGGAGCGCGGTGTCATCATCAGCCAGACCCTTCACGGTTTCGTGACCGCCAACGCCGGCGTCGACTGGTCGAACACCGGCGGCGAGCACCTGGCCACCATCCTGCCGCGCGACCCGGACGCCTCCGCCCGCCGGCTGAAGCAGACCCTGGGCTGCGGGGCCGTAATCATCACGGATACCTTTGGCCGGCCCTGGCGCCAGGGCCTGGTCAACGTCGCCATCGGCGTGGCGGGCCTGGAGCCGCTGGAGGACCTTCGCGGCCAGAGGGACCGCAACGGCCGCCCGCTCCAGAGCACCCTTCTGGCGGTCGCCGACGAGCTGGCCGCCGCCGCCGGTCTGATCATGCGCAAGACCGCCGGGGCGCCGGTGGTGGTGATCCGGGGATGGGACTGGAAGCCGGCCGAGGGTTCGGCCGGCGCGCTGATTCGCCCTCCGGATCAGGATCTGTTCCGGTAGGGGCGCCGCTTACGCGGTCGGCTCGAACTTCCAGGCCGGCGGGGTGATCCCCTTCACGCGCAGATACACCACCACCTGCCCGCGATGGTGGGCCGTGTGCATGTAGGCGCGCAGGCACATGTCGACCGCCGTGTGAGCGCCGTAACGGGAACCTTTGCCGAGGTCGTTGCGCTGCATGTCCTTTTCGGAGAGCTTTTCCAGCACGGACCGAACATAGTCGAACGACGCCGTGACAAACTTGCGAACCGTCTCCTTGTCGGTGGCTGACGGCGCCTCCGGCGGCGGCATCAACGCGAAGGCGCTGAAGTAGGCGGCATTGGCGCGCGCCAGGTGGACCAACTGCTCGCCGAAAGTCCGCTGCGCCGGGTGGGGCTTCAGGTGGAATCTGTCGGCGTTTCATGCCCCACAGGGTACCGCACTGCGGGACTTGGAACGATCGGCGCTAAACTAACAGCCCGTAGTAATAACCCGGCCGGGGTAAATTTAACCCAGGGCAAGCCGTTGATTCTGCTGGACATAGCCTGACGGCAATTTGCAGCGGCCTACTTTCGCCACCCGCTAAGCCTATCAAGAATCTCTTTCCGAGTATAAGGCCTGCCTCCGAAGATGATCCAAACGATTCTGCGGGCATCGCGAATGTCTTTGGACGGGTCGCCATCCACGATCAGGAAGTCCGCCAGCTTGCCGGTGCTGATCGATCCCAGATCGTGATCGGCGCCTAGGCAGCGAGCTGCGTCCAAAGTGGCAGCTCGAATGCCCTCGAGCGGCTGAAGTCCGGCCTTGACGAGGTATTCCATTTCCAGGTGGACGCCATATGGGCCATCCGAGCCTGTGACGATGCGGACTCCCGCTTGGTGCAGCCTGCGGACATTTTCGAGATCCAGCCTCTCGAACTCGGACCACCGCCTCATCTGCCCTTCCCCAACCGCGCGTCGCAGTGCTTCCCTGGCTGAGCTCAAGAAGCCGGGCGGATACAGGACAGCCATGGAGGGGTCGTCCCAGGCCCAGGTGCCCGCGGCCCGCAACGCCGAGAGCAAGTCTTGCCGATAGAGCGCCGTCCAGTTGTGATAAAGGAGGTTGATATGCTCCTTCCCGTCGAGACCCCTGGCGAAGGCGCTGGCAGAGACGAAATGCGAAGTAAGAACCTGGATAACCAAGAGCGGCGTGCATATGGACGGCGTGAAAGCGGCGAACGCGGTGGTGAGACTGATTAGGGCCCATCAAGTCGCCCGGCCGCGAGAACTTCCGTGCGGTGCCCATCAGGGAGTTGAATCAATGCCCGTATAAACGCTAGATCTCTATCGGAAGTGCCCCGGCAGATGAACCTCGGGAGTGCCAGGTGCCTGAGGCCGGGCACTTCCGATAGAGCCGTTAGCAGTGAGCCGATGGCGTTTGCGGCGGACGCGGCAGGCTATGAGTTTTCAATTGAATGCTCTTGTCCTTCAACAACTTGGGGCGATCTGTAGAGAGTGGAAAAGCGTTATCGGTGCGCTCGGGGAGCCAAGTTCCCGTGGAGTTCCCCGGCTCGGGTCATTAACGGCAGCGGCCCCCTGTAAACCTGCAAGTCCTGGGGTTCGCCCTACTCTTTCTCGAAGCCGTAACTGGTGAATTTGAGGTAAAGGGCAGACCCTGCTTGTGGGCGGCATCGATCACCCGCGAGTCGTAAGAATACGTCTTGATCCACTGAGGGGCCATGGCCGCGAGCGAGGCGACTTCGCGTTCGACGGCTACCGGATCCTGGAGGTACGCCGGCCACTTATTCTGTAGGTCGTCTTCATCTTCGGAGGAAATCATCCACCCACCAGACATGAAAACGCGCGGTCCGAGAAGATCGCCGGATTCGACTCGTTCGCGCAGCGCCAGGATTTCTTCCGCCTGCCCGCTGAGATCGCGGATGGCAAGTTCGCCGTTGTAGAACCGGCCGGCTAAGAAGTAAGGCCCGTGAGTGTGGGTATCAATCAAACCTGGAAGCGCCACCCGACCCCCACCATCGATCTGGCGTGCTCCGGCGGGCGGCTTCAGCCTGCCCGAGGGCGCAATCCGCCGGATGCGGCCGTTGGACACCAACACATCACGTCAACGCTCGGGCCCCTGGTGACCTGCCGCTCGCCGCTAGTGGCAAGATCCATCTCCCAGAGATCGTTCTGGACCTCGATCGGTTCCGGGAGGGACCGCAACGGGCTGGAATAGACGAGAAACTTGCCGTCCGGTGAGTAGGAAGGCTGCCATGCTGCCCTTGCGGGCCGGGCGAGGCGAACTGGTTCCCCGGCTCCGGAAACCGGGACATTCCAGAGTCCGGCCGACTCTCCGCGGACGATACTGGCTGTGATCACTTTTCCGTCGGGTGTCCAAACCGGGTAGCCCATGCCGGCCCTGCCGGGTAGCGGAGTGACCTGCCGGGAATCGGCGTCGATGACCCGCAAAGGCGCCGGCCGGCCGCTGTAATCCCAGAGAGCCAAGCGTCGCGAGTCCGGCGCCCACGCCATGCCGTAGTCATCGCGGGGAGTTTGGGCAACGTCCGTGACGAGCGTCGCTCGACCGCCGTTCCGGTCCACCAGCAACACTTGCCCGAGTAACAGGATCGCGATCCGCTTGCCATCGGGGGATAGCCTCGCTGCCAGCTCGGTGCCTTCGCTTACCCTGATCGTTTGTTTCTCCTGCACGGCTGGGGCCCGCACCACTTGCCCGCCGGAAAGCAGACACGTAGCGATCAAGGTCGCGATCGTCATTGCGGAAGACTTCATTGGTTACGCGGCTCTATTCTACAATGGAGAAGAAACGCAGCCGCCCGAGCCGGGAGACGCCACGCTGTGCTGGAAGGCCCTGGCCCCCATCGCCTGAGGCCGCTGAAGGGCGCCCCCATGCTAATCTGGGTTTGCCGGGATAGAATTACGATGTGCCGACGGTCCTTAGAATTCGTTCGTATCGGTTCTTCTTCGTGTCTTTGGATCGGGGCGAACCTCCCCACATCCATGTCAGGCGCGAAAACATGGTGGCAAAAGTCTGGCTCGAACCGATCGTGCTGGAGCGCGCCGGAGGCTTCAGCCGAGTGGAGCTGAATGCAGTTTTGGGGCTCGTTCAGGAGCATCGGGAGCGATTACTCAGGAGTTGGTATGAGTTCTTCGGTCGCTGAAATCCAGGAAGCGCGGGCGCAATCGGCAAGGCTGAGCGACGAGGCCCTAACGGTGGACCTGGTGGATGGGCGGACCATCATCGTGCCGCTGGCATGGTTTCCCCGTCTTTGGCATGGCACACCGCAGGAACGCGGTCATTTCGAAGTCTTTGGAGGCGGCGCCTACCTCCATTGGCCGGATCTTGACGAAGATCTGACGGTGGCCGGTCTCTTGGCGGGGCGGCAATCAGGAGAGACCCCGCAATCTCTGGAGAAGTGGCTGGTCTCTCGAAAGGCGAAGCAGAGACCTTCTCCGGATCGGCGATCGCCGTCTAACAGATTAAGGATCCCTGTCGCGCGCCAGCCGCGACAGAATCGGGGTTGAACTGGAGCGGGGGTCGCGCGGGCTAGATTTGGCTGCGGGCGGCGACCCTCCTGGGTTAAGCTGGCTCGCCCAATCGCCCGGTACGAGTCATCCATACAAGAGATTCCCGTTCCTCTGGGTTACCCCAGCTCCTTCCAGCTGGTTTCCTTGCCCGAATAGATCGCCGTCCGGCCCAGAATGGCGATCATGGTGCTCTCGGCCGAGCGCACCCCCACGTTCTCGACTTTGCCGCTCAGGATGCGGGAAATGAAGTCCTCGATGGCGTCGATGGTGATGTCGCGGGGAGACTTGATGGTCTCGCTGTCGTTGACGCCCTTGTAGTGGACCATCTGGACGCGCGAGGTGGCCAGCGTGCCCTTGGTGCCGGTGAACATCTCGCCCACGCTCGAGTAGCCGCGCGGGGTCAGCTGGTTGGCCTCGAAGTTGACCAGGATGTTGTTGGGAAACTCGAAGGTGAGGCTGAGGTGATCGAGGATCTCCATGGAGGTGCGGACCTTGCGGCCGCCCCAGCCCACGGCCCTCAGCGGCAGGCCGCCCAGGAACCAGTGCAAAACGTCGAGGTTGTGGCAGTCCTGCTCGACGATGAAGTCCCCGGAGTAGTCCCGGTAGCAAAACCAGTTGCGGAGCTTCTCGATCTTGGGGTCGTCGTAGGGCCGGCGCGTGAAGGGGTCGTTGCTGATCCAGGAGGCGCGGGCCGTCGCCAGCTCGCCGATCTGGCCGTCCTGGAGGCGCTTGTAGGCTTCCAGGTAGACCGGGCCGTAGCGCTGCTGGAATCCCACGGCGATGTCCTTGCGCGGGTCGGCGCGGCGCGCGGCCGCCATGACGCGGCGGCAGCCCTGCACGTCCACCCCCATGGGCTTCTCGCAGTAGATGTGCTTGCGGGCGTCTACGGCGGCTTCGAACTGCTCCGGATGCAGGAACGGCGGCGTGGCGATGAGCACGGCGTCGATCGAGGGGTCGCCCAGCAGCTTCTGGTAGTCCTTGTAGATCGTTGGCTTCTCGATCTTCAACCGGGTGGCGGCCTGGTCGAGCCGGTCGTCGAACAGGTCGCACAAGGCAGTGACGCGGGCGCGGGTATCCTTCACCACGATTCCGGTGTCATAGGTGCCACGGCCACCCGTCCCGATCACGCCGAAGGTCACGGCCGAGTTGGCTTGTGAGCCGCGCACCGCCTGGGGCGCCACGATCATCCACCCGGCGCTCGCCGTGGACCGCACGAAATCACGTCGCGTATTCATGGATGCTTCCTCCAGGGTCCATTATCGCAGCATAGGCATTCCTGCCTGTTTTGGAGCGGCCATCTTTCCCAATCGCTCCTGAATCGACGACCCGGGGGCCGGTCTTGTCGTTCAGGGCGAAGCCCAGGATGGTCCTACCGTCTACCGTCTACTGCACCACCCTCACCCCGGCGCGCGAGCGGATCTCGACCAGCCAGGCCTCCACCAGCACGTTGATCCTCTCCTGCCGCAGGATCTCCTCCAGACGATTTCGCACTTCTTCCAGAGGGGGCCTCGAAGCGGCGCCCCGTCGTTCGAGCTCCGGGAGAAAGACCTTCTGGTAGTAACTGTCGACCTCCTCCGCTGGCACCTGAAGCCCGGGGCGAAAACGCTGGTCCAGGAAGCGCAGGGTGTCGAACTGCCGCCTGACAAAATCGAGCAAGTCCGTTTCCACCAGGCCGTGGCGGGCCGGATCGGCGCCGGCGGGGCGCATGCGGTCGAGCTCGCGTTTCACTTCGGCCTCCGAGGCGCCGAAGGCGGTCTGTTCCATCTCCGGGGCGATGAGCCGCTGTCGGATCAGGCGCTGCAGTAACTCCTCGCCAAAGGCTGCGTCCGGCGGCGGCTGGCCCTGGAAGAACGCTTCCAGGCGGGCCTCGCGCTCCACCTCGCTGCGGGTGATGGCCTGCCGGGCGACGACGGCCGCGATGCCGTCGATGATCTCGCCGCCCAGGGGTTGGAGAGCGGCCAGAACCATGGCCAGAACGGGGAGCGCTTTTCTCATGGCATCCTCAAAAGGTTTGTCCCAGGGAAAAATGAAACTGAAAGCGGGACAGCCGGTCGGGCACGCCTTTGGCCAAGAAGCTGGGCGGATTGAAGGCATAGGCGAGGTCCAGGCGGACCGGACCGACGGGAGTGCGGTAGCGAACGCCGACGCCGACGGCGTGGACCATGTAGTCGAAGTCGGCAGACCCGCGCTGCTTGACGCGAAAACTGAACCGCCGCGGGCCGGAGAAGACGTTGCCGGCGTCGTGGAACAATACGCCGCCGATGTCGTCGCCGCGCACCGGTCCCCGAAGCTCGATGCTGTTGAGCAACAGCGCGTTGCCTCCCATGGGAAAGCCGGTGCCCAGGTCGCGGGGCCCCGCCTGGTTGATGGAGAAGCCGCGGTGGTAGCTGCTGCCGCCGGAGAAGAAACGCTCCGGCAAGGGGATCTCGCGCGACCCGAAGAGGCCTAGCTCGCCGAACTGCGTGGTGCGGGCCAGCACCACCCGGCGGCTGAGGGGGTGATAGGTGGAGTTTTGCATCAGGATGCGGAGGAAGTCGGCCTCCGAGCCGGTGGCGCCGGCCGCCAGACCTATATCGATCGTATTGTAAATACCTCGCCGGGATTCCAACGGATCATCGCGACGGTCCTGCACCAGGCTGCCCGACAGCAGGCCGACGCGAACGGCCTGGGATTCGAGGGGGATCTGCTGGGGGGAGATGTTGAGGGTCCTGGCATCCACCTTCACTCGCCGGTAGGAATATCGGTAGAACAGAGTGGTGGGCTTGGTGAGGCGGTGCTGTAGCAGCAAGGCGCCCTCCAGGCGGTTGGCCGAGAAGGTCCCCACGTTGCGGGAATCGTCGTAGAGAGAGCTGAAGGTCAGGGCGAGGCGCTCGCGGCCGCGCCATCGAGGCGCCTGGAAGCTCAGGACGCCGCGTTGCTGAAGGCGGGAAGCCTGGCCACGAAAGCTGAGGGTGTAGGCACGCCCGAGTAGATTCAGCCGCGTGACCTCCAGCGCCACGCGGGGGCTGAAGCCGGCCTCTCCGGCCGGGGCGCGCTGGCTGCCGAGGCGGGCCACCTCGGCGCCGCCACCGAAACCAAAGGTCCATCGCCTCGCCTCCTCCACTTGAAACAGCACGTTGCGGTTGCCCTCGGCGCCGTCCGGGTTCTGCACCGCGGTGTTGACGCGAGAAAGCACCCCGAGAGAATAAAGCCCGCGCACGCTGTCAATGGTAGTCGACGGCGACAGCGGTTCGCCCGGATACAGTCCGATCTGCCGTCTCAGGACTGCTTCCTTGGTTCTCTGGAAGCCGTCGATATGAATCTGGTTGACGAACTGCCGCCGGCCTTCCGTGATGGCGTACTCCAGCTCGACCCCCTCCGGCGACTGGACGGTGTACTTCCACTCCAGGCTGGCGTCCGGGAATCCTTCGGCGAAATACTGAGCCAGGATCTGATCGCGGTCGGAGGCCACGTTGAACTCGCTGAAGGGCTGCCCCTCGAGCGAGCTGAGGCGCTCGGCAAAGGCTTCCGTCCGGATGGCCTGGTTGCCGCTGATCTTCAGCCCGGATACCAGCGCCTGAGGACCCTCCTCGATGTTGAGAAGCACGGCCAGGTCGCCCGGTTTGCCCAGGTAGTCGTCTTGTTTCGTGCTCCGGAGGCGCGCCGACCGGAAGCCGTTGGAGCGGTAGAGTTCCTGGATGACGGCCTCGTCGCCGCGCAGCAGGCTGTCACTGAAGCGCCCCCGCCGGTATTGAAGGCTGGCAGGTTGCAGCAGCATCCGTTCGCGCAGGGTGGCCTCGTCAAAGAACCGGTTGCCGGCGATCTCCAGCTTGACCAGCCGGTGGCGCACCCCCAGGGCCCCCTGGAACTCCACGACCACCGGACCGTTGGGCTCCTGGTGCACATCCTGATCCACCTTGGCGTCGAAATAGCCCTGTGTCTGGAAGTGGTCCTGGAGGTTGCGGGCGCCCTCGGCCAGCAGATCACGGTCCACAGTGCCTTCCTCGTAGATGGGAACATAGCGGCGCAACTGCCGGCGGGAGAGTTTGGCTCCGGAGATGGCGACCTCGACGCGCGGCCCGGGATCGAGGTACAAGGTCAAGTCGATGCGGTCGGCGGCCGGGGTGACTCTCTGCTCCTCCAGCCGCACCTGGGCTTGCAGCCGGTCGTTCCTCTGGTAGTGGCGGCGCAGGCGCTCCAGACCCCGCTGGACCGCCGGCTGGGTGAAGCGCTTGAGCGTTGACCAGCCCGTGATCTGGCGAGCCTGTTCCAGGGAGAGATCCGGGCGGCCAGCCAGCCGGATCTCGCCGAAGCGGGCCCGTTCTCCTGTCTGTACTTGGTAGACAATATCGATCTGCTGGGTGTCGGAGCGGGCATTGGAGTCAGCTTCGATGGAGACCTGGTGGAAGCCGTTTTCTCCCAGCAGGCGGCGGAGGGATTCCTTGCCGGCCTCCACCTTCTCGGCCAGGAACAGCTGCCCCAGCTCCAGTTTGGTGGCGTTAACGAGTTGGGCCGGCGTGGGGGGTTCCTTGACGCCGAGTACCCGGACTGAGCCGATGAACCAGTTCTCGACGGTGATGAAGGTCACCTTGACGCCGTCGCCGGAGCGGGTGGCGTCGACCTGGATGTCGGAGTAGCGGCCGGTGGCGAACAGGGTCTGGATGGTGCGACGCACCAGATCCATGCTGAGGGGAGCGCCGGTCCGCAAGGCCACCAGCGGGGCCAGGCGCGCCGAGGGAATGGGTTGGGAGGGAGGCGAGAAGGCAATCTCCACCACCAGCAAGCCCTCCAGCGCCGTGCCGGCGGCGGGTCCGGGCCACGTCATGCTCAGGGCAACCGCCAGGATGGTGGAGCGTGACACGGACACTCAATTATACTGAGTACACCATGGACCCCGCCGCGCGGGAGAGGTACTCGCGCCAGATCCTGTTTGCCCCTATCGGCGTAGCCGGCCAGCAGAGGCTGATGGCTTCCCGCGCCGTGGTGGCAGGTTGCGGGGCCCTGGGAAGCCTGCAGGCCTCGGCGCTGGCCCGCGCCGGAGTGGGCCAGATCGTAATCATCGATCGCGATTACATCGAGCCCGGCAACCTGCAGCGGCAGTGGCTGTTCGACGAGGCCGACGCGGCCGAGGCGTTGCCGAAGGCCGTGGCCGCCGCCCGCAAGCTGGCCGGCATCAATTCCTCCGTCCGCGTCGAGGCCATGGTGGCCGACCTCACCCCCGGCAACGCCGAAGAGCTGCTGCTGCCGGCCGGCGTCATCCTGGACGGAACGGACAACTTCGACACCCGCTTCCTCATCAACGACGTGGCCGTGAAGCACGGCGTTCCCTGGATCTACGGGGCGGCGGTGGCCAGCTGTGGCGTAGCCATGCCGGTGCTGCCCGGCGCCTCCGCCTGCCTGGCCTGCGTGCTGCCCGAGCCGCCCTCCGGACCGCAGCCGACCTGCGACACCGCCGGTATCCTGAACGCTGTGACCTCCCTGGTGGCCTCTTGGCAGGTTGTCGAGGCCCTGAAGATCCTGCTAGGGGAGACCGACGAGGTTGAGCCGCGGCTGGTGTCCATAGATGTCTGGAAAAACACCTGGCAGTCGATCGCCACCGCTGAGCGCGACCCCGATTGCCAGGTCTGCGGCCGGCGTGAGTTCCGCCGGCTGGCAGGCGTTGGCCGCCCGCCCATCAGCCTTTGTGGTCGCAACTCCGTGCAGATTCACGAGCGCTCCAGGCCCATCGACCTGCGGGCGCTTGGGGAAACCCTGAGGCTGCTGGGGGAGGTCCGGGCCAACGAGTTCGCCCTGCGGTTCACGTGCCCGCCCTACGTGATGACGGTGTTTCCTGACGGCCGGGCGATCATCAAAGGCACTACCGACACCGGCGTGGCGCGAAGTTTATACGCGAGATATGTGGGGCAGTAACGATTGGACATTTCCCGTATGTCATCCCGAGCGAAGCGAGGGATCTGTTTTTTGCGAAAACCTGCTGGCCAGCCAGGAGCGGCCGGAGGCCGCTCCGTGTGTCACCGCCCGGCCACGATCAGCCAATGGACGCTGTCGCCGGGGCGGTCGACGAACGGATCGCGCCGCTCGATGATCTGGAAGCCGGCCTCGCGCAGCTCGCCTTCCACTAACTCGGGCGCGATCTGGTGCTGGTTCGCCTGGCGGTCTCTCTCCTCCTTGCTGAGATCCTGGCGCTTGGCCTCCTTGCGGACGCGGTCCACCAGGACCAGCTTTCCGCCGGGCTTCAAAGCCTGCCGGGCGGCCGCCAGCATGGCCTGATATTCGGTCATCTCGTGGTAGGCGTCGGTAATCAGGATGCCGTCGATACTGGCCGGCGCCAGCTTGGGGTCCTTGGTATCCCCGTGGACCACCTCCACATTCTCGATTTCATCCTCTTCGAGGCGCAGCCGGAGCTGCTTGACTTCCCCTTCGGCGATGTCGACGCCCCACACTCGCCCGGTCTGACCCACGGCGCGGGCCAAACGCACGATGAAGTAACCGCGGCCGGAGCCCAGCTCGGCGATCCGGCTGCCTTCCCGGACCCCCAGGGCGCTGAAGATTTCCCCGGTCTTCTGCCAGCGGTCGCGCTCTTCCTCCTCCTGGGCGCGCCGGCCTGAGACCGTCAGCTTCAGGATTCGTTCGGCGTTGCCTCGATAGACGGCCTTTCGGACGTCCGGGCCGGCTTCCGAACCCAGCAGTTCCTCGATGGCCCCCGTGACGGCTCCATACTCGCCAGGCAGCTCCGAGCCGAAGATGAGCTTGTTCAGCCGCTGCTCCTCGACCAGGAAATGCAGCATGCTGCGCAGCGGGCTGCGGACGATCCGGGCGAAGGCCGTGGAGGTCTCCAGGTACACGTTGGGGAGCCGGGCCAGCGGGAGCACATCCCAGAAGCCGTACACCCCGCCGAAGTGGATCACCACGAAGTTCCCGGTGGGGAACGTCGAGGAGAAGTGGCTCAGCATGTCCGGAAAGCTTTTGGGGGTGTCGGTGTGGTGAAACAGCACCGGCAGGCCCATGCGCACGGCCTCGGCGACCACCTGCTCGACGGCAGGATCGCGGGGGTCGTATTGCGCAGGCTGAAGCTTGAGGGCCTTGGCCCCCCGCTCACGCCAGGCCTTCAACTTCTCGATGGCGGCATCGGCCGGCCTGGGAATCACCGAGCAGGCCGCCAGCAGCCGCTCGGAGGACAGCTTGGCAGCCTCCATGTACAACTCGGTGGGAAACTGCGGCTCGACGGCCACGATCAAGGCCTTGCTTACGTCGTGCCGATCCATCTCGCCGGTCAGGTACTGAACCGCATCGGCGAGCTTGTCTTTGGACATTTGCCCCATTTCCTGGCGATTGCGGCCCAGGTGGACGTGGATATCGATACGGTAAGGCTTGCGGTTGGCCGGAAAGGCCGCCATCGCCGCGGCGCCGAGGGCGCCCTGAAGGAACTGCCGTCGCGCGAGCATTCGATGCTCCTCCCCCAGCTATGATATCCCCAGATGGATCCCCCGTTTGCCGAGCCGGTGCGAATCCCCGTGAGCGACGTTTTCGATCTGCACACCGTCCGGCCCAACGAGACGCGTCAGGCGCTGGAAGCGTATCTGGAGGAAGCACACCGGCTGGGGTTGCGGGCGCTGCGCATTATTCACGGCAAGGGGATCGGCGTGCAACGCCAGATCGTCCGCTCAGTGCTGGCGCGGACGCCGTTGGTGGAGGCTTTCGGCGACGCTCCGGCAGAGGCCGGCGGCTGGGGGGCAACCTTGGTGACCCTGAAAAGGGCGCCGTGAGCGCCGTGTGTGGTACCATTTATGACTATGGTAAAAACAACGGTTTACTTGGATATTGACCTGGCGCTGAGACTCCGGCAACTCGCCGCTATCCAGAAGCGCACCAAGGCGGGACTGATTCGGGAAGTGCTGGGAGAGTACGCCAAGAAGGCCAAGCGGCCGATGCCAAAGGGCGTCGGCGCCTACTCCAGCGGGCGGAACGATGTGGGAGAGCGAGCCGAGGAGATCCTGATGCAGGCCGTCAAGGAAGGCCGATGGCCGTAGTCGCCGATTCCGGCGCTCTCTACGCCTTGTACGACAAAACGGATCGCAATCACGCTGCCGTTAAACGCGCCATCGAGGAAGTCGAGGGCGAGGCCATTGTGGTTCCAACTGCCATCCTCGCTGAGCTGGACTATTTGCTGCTTACGCATCTTGGGCCCGCTGCGGAACTGGACCTGCTTGACGACTTGCTGGTCGGGGTCTACACCCTGGAGCATCCATCGGAGGAAGATCTGGCCCGGTGTCGGGATCTGCTGCGCCAATACGCGGATCTTTACCTCGGACTGGCCGACACCGCGGTCATGGCCACCGCTGAGCGTCTCCGAACGGACCACATCCTCGCGTTGGATCAGCGCCACTGCCGCGCCGTGCGTTCCTGCCCCGGCAAGCCTGCCGGACTCATCAACTCAGTAGAATCAATGACTTGGCCGTCGCAAATTTGCGACGGAAGGTTTTTGCCACGGCTGCCGGCTGCCCTTCAAAATACCAGCTTGATCCCGAGGGTCAGTTGCCGCTGGCCGTGCCCCTTCTCGTCGGTGATGGCGCCGAAGGCTGTGCTGGTGGGGGCCGTGGTCGGCCCGCCGAACTGGACGTGGTTCAACGCATTGTACAGCTCGAAGCGGAACTGGGCGGTGGCCCGCTCCCGGATCCGGAAGTTCTTGAACAGCGAGAGGTCCCAGTTGTTGATGCCGTCGGCGCGAATGCCGGTGAACCTGCTGGGGAAGGTCTGGAGGTTGCTGGCCAGCTGCTCCTGGGTGTTGCGGTTGAAGCCGGCGTCGATGTTGAACCATCGCTCGGCGCGCCGCTCGCTTACCGGAATCGGAATGTCCCCGATATCGCCCAGGAAGAGGGCGTTGCCGAAGCCCAGGGCGTCGCCGGTCTGGCCCTCGTACCAGCCCTGTACCTGCCAGCCGCCGAACAAGAACTGTTGCCAGCTCCCCAAGTTGGTCAGGAAGTACTTCCCGCTGCCCAACGGCAGCTCGTAAATCCCGCTGAGCACGAACCGGTGGGTGTAATCCTGGGGCGAGAGGACCTGTTCGGGCCGCGGGTCGCTGTCGTTGCGGTACTCGGTGCGCTCCATGAACTTGGACCACGTCCAGCTGGACTGGAAGGTGAGCCCGTTGCTCATGCGCTTCTCGGCGCCTACCTGGAGCGAGTGATACCACGAAGTCCCGATGGGTAGGTTGGCGGTTACGCTGGTGAAGTGCGGATAGGGCCGCAGCAGTTGTGAGCGGGCCACCCGCTGCCCGCTCAGTCCTGTCCCCGCAAACTCCGGCAGGCCGAAGAAGGGGTTGTTGACCTGCTGGCTCAAGAAGTCGATGGTGCGCTGGTCGCGGAACGGGGACGTCGAGAGGTACTGGCGCGGCACGGCGTTCAGCTCCTGGTTGACCATCAGATGCGTGCCGCGGTTGCCGACGTAGGCCACATCGACCACCACGCGGCCAGGCAGCTCGCGCTGCACCGAGAAGGACCAGCGCTGCATGTAAGCGTTCAGCGGCTGGCCGTAAAAGAAGCTCACGCCGCGGCCCAGGAAGGTCGAGAGCCCCCCGGCGGCGCCGGTCGCCGCTTCGATCCCGTTCGGAAACGGGTTGGAGAGCGTGGCGATGAAGGTCTGCCCGTTATCGAGAGTCGGGATCAGGTCGGTCGGCTGGTTGAAGCCGCCCTGGTTGACGCCAATGCGAGAAACGCCCAACCCGTCAAAAAACATTCCGTATCCGGCGCGCAGCACGGTCCGCTTGCTGAGATGGTAGGCCAGACCAACGCGTGGCGCCAGGTTGTTCTTGTCGCCGGACCAAAGGCCGCGCGGCTGGCCGTCCACGCCGGCAAACTGCAGCCCGCCGATGGTGCGGAAGCTGGCCACCGCCACCTCCGGGACCGGCGACCGGGCGTAGTTGGCCAGGGCCCGGGCCGCCACCGGACTGGGCGTGGAGAAGTCGAAGTCCCGTATGCTGCGGTCGAATCGCTCGGTGATCGGGTTTTCGTACTCATAGCGAAGCCCCAGGTTGAGGGTGAGTCGTGGGGTGATCCGCCAGTCGTCCTGCACGAAGAAGGAGAGGTTGGCTGATTGCTCGGCGCGCGACGCATTGTTGTTGATGGTGCCGCCGCTGGCGATACCCAGCTGCATCGACGCCAGCCCCTGCCCGATGGGCGCCGCCGGGGCGTTATCCAGCGGTCCACGGGTATAGACGCCCGCAAAGACCATCTGCGGCGCCACCTGGCCGAAGCCATAGCCGGTCTCGCGCAATAGCCGGTATTCGGCGCCGAACCGGGAGGAATGCGCGCCGGCGATCCGCGTCAGGGTCGCCCCGGCGGTGTGATAATACGTCGCCGCGATGCCACCGCCGTTGATCCCCAGGGCCGTGTAGGCGTTGCCGTCGATCTGCACGTTGGGGAAGGCAATTCCCGCCGGGTTGAGCTTGGTCTTGATTTCGTTGACCAGGCCCAGCGGCAACCCCAGCGACGCCAGGTCAAAGCCCTGGCTGCCCCGGGTGGTGAGATCGCTCTGGTAGGCGACTCCATAGCGAACGTTCAGCAACAGGCCGGGGTTGAAGACGTGCACGTCATCCAGCACCAGGCCCCAGCCCGTCCGGTCCAGTTGGTCGATATTGGTAATCCCCGGGAGGGTGTCGGTGGAGTTGTCATGCTGGCTGTTGTTCCAGCGGGTGAAGAACCGGTTCCTGGCGCTGAAATTGTGATCCACCCGGTTGGTGAGGGTGGTGTTCTCGCGGTAGATGTTGCGGGTGCGAAAGAAGTTGTTGCGGAAGTCGGCCGTGCCGGGCTGGTTGGGAGCCGGATAGAAGCTCAGGATTTTCGTCGCCATGGGGTTGATGCGGCTGGCCGGCACCAGGTTGTTGGGCAGCGGCCGCCGCTCGAAGCGCCCGTTGGGCGCCGGCACGGTGGTGGCGGGGTCGTAAATCTGGTAGCGGGTTCCCAGCCGCCCGAGGGCGCTGAAATCCCCCCGCAGCTGGTCGGCGGTCGGCACCGTCCCGGTGAAAGCCAGGTTCCGGCTGATGTTCAGGTTTTCGAAGCCGAAGGTCCAGAACGACCGGTTCCGCCCGTCGTAGATCTTCGGAATCCACACCGGCGCCGTTACCGTCACGCCTCCGCGCTGGTGTTGCCAGCTCGGAATCTGCGCCTTCCTTTCTTCCGGCGTCAGCCTGATTGCAGGATCGGCGAGGAAGCGGTTGGTGAACCATGGAACGCCACGCCAGCGCGACTCGTTGTGGTAGACCGACCCGTGCAGCGTGTTGGTCCCCGACCGCATGCTGACGTTGGTGAGCGCTCCGGTGGCGCCGATGCTGGCGTCGTAGGTGACGGTGTGGATTTTGAATTCCTGCACCAGGTCTTGCGGCGGCGAGAAGACGGCGTTGCGGTTGGTCATGTTGGGCCCGCCGTCGACGGTCACCTCGCTGGAACCGCCCCGGGTGCCGTTGACAATCACGCCGGTGGCCGCTCCGGCGTCCATGGGGTTGCCGGCCGAGCGGCCACCGCTGGCGATCACGCCGGCCGTCAGGCGAGCCAGGTAGAAGGGGTTGCCGCCGACCACCGGCAGTTCCGCGACGCGCCTTTCATCCATGACCAGGCCGATGGAGGCGGTCTGTGATTCCAGCAGCGGCGTTTCGCCGGTGACGGTGACGGACTCGGCCACGTCGCCGACCTCCAGAGTGAAATCGAGCGTCAGCCGGTCGCTGACCCGCAGCTCGATGCCGGCGCGGACGGCGCGCTTAAACCCCGCCAGCTCGACGGTGACCCGATAGATTCCCGGCAGCAGGTAGGGAATCTCGAAGTTGCCGCTCTCGTTGGTGGCCGAGGAGGCGGTGGTGTTGGTGTCCTGGTTGGTGGCGCGCACGGTGGCGCCGGCCACCACCGCCCCGCTGGGATCAGCGGCTCGGCCAATCAGAGTGGCGCGCGACTCCTGGGCCGGAGCGGCGCAGGCGGCGATCCAGAACAGCGCCAGGGAATGAACCCATCGTCTCATGATGCCTCCCACGGTTGCGATTATACCTCCGGGGGGCCAGCGCCGCCGCTCCCAAAACGAAAAGGCCCCGTCCCGGGTGGGACGGGGCCTCTCGATTGCTTCTGAACGAGGTTACTACTTCTTCTTCTTCGCTGGCTTTTTCTTCGCCGGCTTCTTGGCTGCTTTCTTCATCGAAACATTCTCCCTTAACATCAAAGTTTGTGACGCAAGCGTCACGATGTTGTATCCATGTATACGGTCGTTGCGATCAAAAGTCAAGAAAAAAATTCATCGCTCCCCTTCTTCGACTCCGACGCGGAGAGGAGGCCGGTCTCCAAAAACGACGCCACGATGAAATGTTTCAGTCAAAACTGCGCCCCGCGGGCACCCAGCCCGGCGCAGCATAGGCGTAGAGCGTGACGATGAGGCCGACGATGGCCGCCAGCGCGATGGAGTGCCACAGCACGGCGCGGAACAGGTCGCCTTCGCGACCCTCCTGCCCGGTAGCGGCGCAGGCCACGATGATGGACTGGGCGTCGATCATCTTTCCCATCACGCCGCCGGCGGAGTTGGCCGCCGCCATCAGCACCGGGCTCAAGCCGAGCTGGTTGGCGGTAATCACCTGCAAGCTCCCGAACAGGGCGTTGGAGCCGGCGTCGGTGCCCGTCAGCGCCACGCCCAGCCATCCCAGCATGGTTCCGAAGAAAGGGTACAGCGCGCCGGTGTGGGTCATGGCCAGCCCCATCACCGCGTCCATACCCGAGTAGCGGGTGATGAAGCCCAGCCCGATCATCGCCAGGATGGCGACCATGCTGAAGCGCATTCGATAACAGGTGCGGAAGAAAACCCGCAGGGTGCCGCGCAGGCCGAGACCGAGGACGGGGCCGGCGATCAGTCCGGCCAGAAACGTGGCCGTGCCGATTGCCGAGATCCAGGCCAGGTCGAACACCGCCGCTTCCGCCTGCTCCTTCGCCACCACCGGCGGCTGTCGGATCACCTTCAGGTGCAGGCCCGGCACGGGCGCCCGCGTGGTGAAGGTGTCGAGGGCGTTCTTGATCGATGGCATGCCCCACACGATGACAAAGACCGCCAGCAGCAGAAACGGCGACCAGGCGTGCAGCACCTGGCGGGTGGTGTGACGTCGCTGAGAGGCCGGCTTGACCGATGGCTCGCCAGGGTATCGCCAGATCCGCTTAGGACGCCACACTTGAAAGAACAGCGCCAGCGCTCCCAGCGTCGCCATGCCTCCGACGATGTCGACCAGGGCGGCATCCTGGTAGTTGGACCAATAGAACTGCACCGCGGCAAAGGTTGCGCCACAAACCACCAGCCCGGGCCAGACCTCCAGGGTTTCGCGCGTCTTGGCGGTGGAGCGGACCAGCCAGAAGGGCAGGATCAGCGCCGTCCACGGCAGGATGCGCCCAGCCATGGCGCTCAGGTCCGCCTCCGGCAGCCCGGTCACAGCCCCCAGGACGCGGATGGGGTTGCCGACCCCGCCGTAGGCCACCGGGGAGGTATTGGCGATCAGGCAGAGCACCGCGGCAGCGAAAGGGTTGAAACCCAGCCCGGCCATCATGGCGCCGCAGATGGCCACCGGGGCCCCGCCGCCTCCGGCGCCCTCCAGGACCGCCCCGAACGCAAAAGCGATCAGCAGGATCTGGAGGCGCCGGTCGTCGGTCACCGCGCCGATCGACTCCTTGATCACCTCGAAGTGGCCGGTCTCGACGGTCAGCTCATAGATGAAGACAGCGCACACCAGGGTCCATCCGATCCGGACGACGGCGTAGACCAGGCCGTGAGCGACTGCCGCTCCCACCATCACCGGCGGCATCCGGAAGGCCGCCAGGGCCAGCGCCACCGCAACAACGAAGGCGTAAACAGCGGCCCGGTGCGCTACGGTCTTGCGCACCGCCAGCAGATAGAAGAGGAAACAGACCGGGATGGCCGCCACCAGGGTCGAAAGCCGGGGGTTGCCCAGGGGGTCGTAGCCCTGCGTCCAGGAGGGTATTGACGATTGGATCACGGGCGTTTGCCGATTGTAGCAACCACCGGAAGGGCCGCCGGGTTTATCATAGGCGTAGGGAAGGATGTGGTCATGAGCAGGAAAGCGCTGGTCGTTCTGATGGTAGCGGTTCCCCTGATCGCCGCCGGGCGGAACCTGTTTCAAGCCAAGCTCTCGCAGGAGAAGAAGATCCTGCACGCCCTAAACCGATTGACGTTTGGGCCGAGGCCAGGCGACGTCGAGCGGGTCCGCAGGGCGGGGATCAAGCCGTGGGTCGATCAACAGCTGCACCCCGAGCGGATTCCGCAGAACCCGGCGCTCGAAGCCAAACTGAAACCGCTGGAGTCGATTCGGATGAGCGCGCGCGAAATGGCCGAGAGCTACCCGCCGCCACAGGTGATCCGGGCTGTCGCCGAAGGCCGGGGCCCCATGCCCAGCGATCCGGAGAAACGCAAGAACCTGGAGCAATTGGCGGAGCGCTTCAAGGCCCGCCGGCAGATGGCCCAGGGGACGCCGACCGAGCGGCGCCCGTTTCAGCAGGCCTTGGCCGGCTTGAGCCTCCAGCAGCAGCGCGCCCTCCGGGCCGGAACCCCGGAGGAGCGGATCGACATGTTCTTCCGGCTGCCCGCGGATCGCCAGAGCGCGCTGATAGAGGTGATGCCGCAGGACGGCCGCCGCGCCGTGATGGCCCGAGCACCCACCGAGCTGCGCCGCAAGCTGATCGCCTCCACGGTCCCCCAGGAGCTGATCGCCCACGATCTGCTCGAAGCCAAGCTCTACCGCGCCGTTTACAGCAGCCGCCAGCTCGAAGAGGTACTGGTCGACTTCTGGTACAACCACTTCAACGTCTATTTGGACAAGGGAGCGGACCGGTACCTGGTGACCTCCTATGAGCGCGACGCCATCCGGCCACACGTGCTGGGCAAGTTCCACGAGCTGGCACGGGCCACTGCCGAGCACCCGGCGATGCTGTTCTATCTCGACAACTGGCAGTCGGTGGATCCTAACGCCGCCGCCCGGCTGGGCCGGCGCAAGGCGCAGCCGAAGAACCTCCGCGGTCTGAACGAGAACTACGCCCGCGAGCTGCTGGAGCTCCACACCCTGGGGGTCGACGGCGGCTACACCCAGAAAGATGTCGTGGAGGTCGCCCGCTGCTTCACCGGCTGGACCATCCGGGATCCCCGCGGCGGAGCCGGGTTCTATTTCAACTCCCAGATGCATGACCCCGGCGAGAAGACGGTGCTGGGGGTGAAGATTCCGGGCGGCGGCGGTGTCGAGGACGGCCTGAAGGTTCTCGACATCGTGGCCAGCCATCCTTCGACGGCCCGGTTTGTTTCCCGCAAGCTGGCCCAGCGGTTCGTGGCCGACGATCCGCCGGCGTCGCTGGTCGACAAGATGGCCAAGACGTTTACCAGAACCGGCGGCGACCTGCGCGAGGTGATGCGGACCATGCTGGTCTCGCCGGAGTTCTTCTCCCAAGGCGCCTGGCGAGCCAAGGTGAAATCGCCGCTCGAGATGGTGGCCAGCGCGGTGCGGGCGCTGGATGCCGAGGTGAGCTTCGCGTACGGCCTGGCCAACCAAATCGCGCAGCTCGGCCAGCCGCTCTACCGCAAGGAGGAGCCGACCGGCTACTACGACACCAGCGAGGAGTGGGTGAGCACGACCTCGCTGCTGAACCGCATGAACTTCGCCCAGGCGTTGGCCGCCGGGACCATGCCCGGCGTGAAGGCCGAAGTGGCGCGACTGGGGGATGATCCCGGCAAGATCGCCCGGACGTTGCTGCTCGTCGAGCCTTCGGCCCAGACGCGGGCCGCCATCGAGAAGGCCCTGGTGGAATCGGAGAAGACAACCCCCAACCTGGCACTCGTGGCCGGCCTGGTGCTGGGTTCACCCGATTTTCAACGCCGGTAATAAGAAGAGGATCCGTTTATGCTGACACGAAGAATCTTTCTACACCGTTCGGCGCTGGCCATGGTGGGAGTGGGGGCTGCGCCGGCTTGGCTGGGGCGCGCAGTCTATGCCGACGCCGGCCGCGGCAAGAAGATCCTGGTGGCGATCTTCCAGCGAGGCGCCGCCGATGGCCTCAACGTCGTGGTTCCGTTCACCGAGAAGCGCTATTATGAGATGCGGCCAACCATCGCGGTGCCCCAGCCGTCCTCCAAACAGGCGGAGTCGGCGCTGGACCTGGACGGCTTTTTCGGGCTGCATCCCTCGTTGGGGCCGCTTCACAAGCTCTACCAGCAGCGCCAGCTAGCCATCGTGCACGCCGCCGGCTCGCCCGACCCGACGCGCTCACACTTTGACGCCCAGGACTTCATGGAGTCGGGGACGCCCGGCGTCAAGTCGACGCGGGGCGGATGGCTGAACCGGGCGTTGCCGTCCGAGCGCGGGCCGCGGTCCCCGCTTCGAGCGGTGGCCTTCGGCCAGTCGTTGCCCCGGACCATGCGTGGCCCCAACCCCGCAGCGGCCATCGATGAGATCGGCAACTTCCAGATCCGGGACCAGAAGGCCGCCGGCGGCTTTGAGTCGATGTACGCTTCGAGCGTCGACGCCGTGCTGCACGGCCCCGGGCGGGACACCTTCGAAGCCGTCAAGCTGCTGCAGTCGATCCAAAAGCAGACCTACACGCCGGCCGGCGGGGCCAGTTACCCACGCGGCCGCCTGGGCGACAGCCTTCAGCAAATCGCGCGGCTGATCAAGGCCGAGGTGGGCGTGGAGGTGGCGTTTGCCGACATCGGCGGCTGGGATCATCACGTCAATGAAGTCGGTCTGACTGTCTCTCAGGGACCGCTGGCAAACCTGCTGCGCGACTTAGGCCAGGCTCTGGCCGCTTTCCACCAGGACCTCGGGGACCGCATGGGCGGCATCGCCGTGGTGACCATGTCGGAGTTCGGTCGCACCGCCAGAGAAAACGGCAACCGCGGCACCGACCACGGCCATGCCAACGCTATGTTCGTCATGGGCGGGGGCGTTGGCGGCGGCAAAGTCTACGGCCAGTGGCCGGGCCTGGAGACCGAGCAACTCTACCAAGCCCGCGATCTAGCCGTCACCACCGACTACCGCCAGGTGCTCGCCGAGCTGGTCGAGAACCACCTGGGCAACAGGAAACTCGAGGCCGTGTTTCCGGGATTCGCCCCCGATCCGCAGAAGCTCCCCGGTCTGGTGGCATCGACATGAAGAAGACCCTGAACCAGGCGGCCCGCGAGATCGAGGCCGAAGTGCAGAAGCTGCTGGAGTTGGTCGAGACACGGGTGGTTCCGCGGGCGCGACAGGATGGCGAGAAAGTGCTGCGGCGCTTGGCCCAGGAGCTCAATCGCTGGGCCGATCAGCTGGGCGACCCGCCCCGCTGATGGGCCGCCTCGGGCTGGCCGTTTTGCTGGTGCTGGCGTTGGGGCCGGCCTGTCACCGGCGGCCGGGCCGCGTTCCCGTATCGGCCCCGGCCCCTCCCTTGCCCGGCGCCATCGAAGAGGGCGTCGCCAGCTGGTACGGCCATCCCTACCACGGACGCCGGGCCTCCAACGGCGAAATCTACGACATGGAGAAGTTCACGGCGGCGCACCGCACCCTGCCGTTCGGCGCGCGGGTGCGAGTCGAGAGCCTTAGCAATGGCCGGGCCGTCGAGGTGCGGATCAACGATCGCGGCCCGTTTGTTCACAATCGCATCATTGATCTCTCGCGTGCCGCCGCGCGAGAGATCCAAATGATTGGCCCCGGCACGGCCCGCGTTCGCGTGCGCGTCGTTGGCCTGCCCGAAGCCGTGCCGGGGGGATTCTTCGCCGTCCAGGTCGGATCCTTCCGCGACCGCAGCAACGCCGAGCGGTTGCGACGGACGCTGGAGCGCGAGTGCGGGGCGGCATCCATTCAGATCTACGACTCGCCAGGCGGCATCTTCTACCGGGTGCTGGCGGGGAGTGAGAGGGAGGCGGCCGGCGCCGAGGCCCTGGCCGAGAGGCTCCGGGGGCGGGACTTGACAGGATTCGTCGTGCGCCTGGACGAAAATCAGCTATAATATCGCCATTGGCGCATCAGCTTCCTCTTTTCGAGGACGCCACTGCTCGATCCGGTCTGGTCGGTGACTCGCCGGAGATCGAGCGCGTTCTGCGAATCGTCGATAAGCTGAAGAATAACCGCAGCCCGGTGTTGTTGCTGGGCGACAGCGGCACCGGCAAAGAGCTGGTAGCCCGGGCCCTGCACCGCGTATCGCCGGGTTCTCGTGGGAGCTTCGTGGCCGTCAACTGCGCCTCGCTGGCCCCCACGCTGTTGGAGAGCGAGCTGTTCGGCCACCTGCGGGGCAGCTTTACGGGCGCCGAGTCGACGCGGCGGGGGCTCATGGAACAGGCCCACGGCGGCACTTTGTTTCTGGACGAGATCGGCGAGTTTCCCCTGGAGCTGCAAGCGAAACTCCTGCGGGCGCTCGAAGAGAAGCAGATCCGTCCGGTCGGAGCGGACCGGCCAATACCGATTGAAGCGCGCCTCATCGCCGCGACCAACCGGGATCTGGCTGGGGAGGTGGCCGGCGGGCGCTTCCGCGGCGATCTCTACTACCGCCTGAACGTCATCAGCATCCGGCTGCCGACGCTGCGCCAGCGCCGCGGCGATATTCCTGCGCTGGCGCAACATTTTCTGCATCTCTACGCCCCGCGTCCCCTCAGCTTCACGCGGGAGGCGATGAACTGCCTGACAGCCTACGATTGGCCCGGCAATGTGCGGCAACTGGAGAACGCCATCCAGCGCATCGCCGCCCTGGTCTCGGGATCTCAGATCAGCCTGGCCGACCTGCCCACCCAAATTCGCAACGCCGGCGAGGAGAGCGCCGCCGAGCCGCCGCGGCTGGCGGCCGCTCCCACCCAAGTCGTGCCACTGGCCGATGCCGAGCGCCTGGCCATCGAGCACGCTCTCAAGGTCACGCGCGGCAACATCGGCCAAGCCGCCCGAGCCTTGGGTATGGGCAAGACCACCCTGTACCGCAAGATGAAACAGCTTGGCTGGAGCGCCAGGATGCACTCCGCCACGGCATGAGGAAGAGATGAAGAAGAAGAAACTTCGAAATCCGGGCGTTCCCTGGTGAACCCGTTCGAGGTTCAGCAGGCCACCATTGAACGGCGGATCTACAGGTTTCACGGAGAGCGAGTGATGCTGGACAGCGATCTCTCCGATCTCTATGGGGTGGCAACGAAGGTGCTGAACCGAGCGGTCCAGCGCAATCGGGAGCGGTTTCCTGCGGACTTCATGTTCCCGCTTACGCCCGCCGAGGTGGAGGACTTGAGGCGCCAAATTGGCACCTCAAGTTGGGGCGGCCGCCGCTATGTGCCTAATGTGTTTACCCAACCGGGAGTCGCCATGCTCTCGAGCGTGGTGAATAGCCAGCGAGCCATTCTCGTGAATGTCGTGATCATGCGGACGTTCGTGAAGCTCAAGGAGGTGGTTCCTGCCTATCAGCATCTCCTACGAAAGGTGGACGCCATGGAGAAAAACTACGACGCCCGGTTCAAGCAGGTCTTCCGGCAAATCCGGCGGATGATGGCGCCGCCGGCCCAGAGCCGGCCGCCGCGGAGCCTGATGGGATTTGCTCCGCCATCGGGCCCCGCAGAGCCGAAATCTTGAGGTGCCAAATTGGCACCTCAAGATGAGGCGCTCCTGAAGCTCGAAGTTGCCACCTCCCGTCCGGTCGTGTAACTTCGGAAGAGTGGCGCTGCTGGCCGAGTTCGAAGACCGTTGGCAGAAGGGCTCGCTCGACGAGGGCGTCCGGAGGCTGTGCCAGATGGCGACACAGCCGGATCGGGAACTGGCGCGGCAGGGCGGCGACGCCATCTTCCGGCGGCTGGTCGAGCAGATGGGCGATGCCTTCGAACCCCGCTTGTGCGACCTCTACGTCTGCTTCTTTGCCAAAGTGCTGCAATACTGCCGGGCGCTGCCGGCGGCGGCCTGGTTGGACAGTCGCTTGCAGGAGTTTGGTCTGCTGACGGAAGAGGACCTGGCCGGCCGCGCGAATCGAATCCGCCGCGGCTCCCGGGTGGCGCCGGATCCCGGCCGGATTCGCAAGATCGTGGTGCTCTCGCGCGTCACCCTGGGGGCCGACGTGGCCGTGACCAGCGTGGTGCTGCGAAAGATGGCCCAGGCGTTCCCGGCGGCCAGCCTGGTGTTGGTTGGCGGGAGAAAGGCCGCCCGGCTGTTCGCCGCGGATTCCCGGGTCGCGGCATGCCCGATCGAATACCCGCGCGGGGGCGGGCTGCTCGAGCGGTTGAGCGCCTGGCCCGCGGTCGTGGAGGCAATCGCCCGGGAGACGGCGGGGCTCGAACCGGCCGAATACCTGATCGTGGATCCCGACTCGCGGCTCACCCAGCTGGGCATGCTGCCAGTGACGGGCCACGAGCCGGCCTACCGGTTTTTCGAAAGCCGGTCGTTCGCCGTGGCGACGGGCGGCGAGTCGCTGGCCGAGCTGACGAGCGCGTGGCTGGAGCAAACTTGCGGCGATGATTCCGGAGGTCCAATCCATCCCTGGGTGGCGCTGCCTTGGAAGGCCGCCGGGTGGCTGCCAGGCCACCGGTGGGCGAGCGTGAGCTTCGGGGCCGGCGACAACCCGCGCAAGCGCCTCCCGGATCCGTTTGAGCAGCGCCTGTTGTTCGCATTGCTCGAAGCCGGCTGGCGCCTGGTGCTCGACCAGGGCGACGGCCAGGAAGAGCTGGCGCGCGCCGGGGGCCTGCTGAGCGGAGTGCGCGCCGCCGGCCGACGGGTCGCCGAGATCGAGGAAGCCAGCGGTCCCCCTCCATCCGACGCCGAGGTAGTGGCCTGGCGCGGCAGCCTGGAGGGCTTTGGGGCCTGCATCGCCGAGAGCCGCCTGTATGTCGGCTACGATTCTGCGGGCAGCCACCTGGCCGCCGCCCTGGGAGTTCCAGTGATCGACATCTTTGCCGGTTTTCGCTGGCCGCGCATGCCGATCCGCTGGCGACCCTGCGGTCCCGGACCGGTGACCACGATTGTGGTCGATCCGGCACGCCATCCGGATCCGGACCTGATCCTGGCCCGGGTTCTGGAGGCCGCCCGGTGAAGATCGCCCTGGACGCCACCTACAGCCTGGGGTCGGCGCTGTCGGGCGTCGGCGTCTACTGCGCACGGTTAATCGCCGCCCTGGTGGCGGCGGCCCCGGAGTGGGACTTTCTGCTCTGCTATCGTTCGAATCGCTTCTTCCAGGCGCTGGCCCGGCCGGCGCCTGGCCGGAACGTCTCGCGGCGGCTGCTCGAGGAGCCGATGAACGTGCTGCTGCCGCGGCGAGTAGATCTGTTTCACGGGTTGAACCAGCGGCTGCCCCGCTACCGCTTCCCGCGGACCATCAGCACCTTTCACGACCTGCTGGTTCTCAGCGGGGAGTATTCCACGTCGGAGTTCCGGCGGCGGTTCGCGTCGCTGGCGCGAGACGCTGCGGCCCGCTCCGACCACATGGTGGCGGTTTCCCGCCACACCGCCACGCAGGTGGAGAGCCTGTTGGGGGTCGCCCCGGCGCGGATCACGGTCATTCACCACGGCGTGGATCCGGTTCCGGAGTTCAGCGGCGAGGATCTGGCGGCGTTCCGGCGACGGCTCCGAATCGAGCGGCCCTTTCTGCTGCACGTAGGCGCCGTGCAGGCGCGCAAGAACATCGCCCGGCTGGTGGAAGCCTTCGAAAGCCTTCCGCCGCCGCTGGAGTTGGTCCTGGCCGGCTCGGATGGCTACCAGGCCGCCGACATCCACGCCCGCATCGGACGATCTTCAGCCCGCCGCCGTATCCACACGCTGGGTTACGTTCCCCCCGGCGTCCTGGAGCGGCTTTACCGCTCGGCGCAGGTCTTGGCCTTTCCTTCCCTCGAGGAGGGCTTCGGGCTGCCGGTGCTGGAGGCCATGTCGGCGGGACTGCCGGTGGTGACCTCCAACCGCTCGGCGCTGGTGGAAGTGGCCGGGGATGCCGCGCTGCTGGTGGACCCCGAGGATCCAGCGGCGATCGCCGCCGCCCTCGATGGCGCGCTGCACGATTCGGAGGAGCGCGGAGAGCTGATCCGCAAGGGGCTGGCTCGCGCGGCCGGGTTTCGCTGGAGCCGGGCGGCGCAGGAAACCCTGGCCGTGTATGGCAAGCTGCTGGGGGCCTCTCGGTGAGGCCCGTCCTGCTGCTGGCGGCTCTCACAGTGGTCTTCTACTGGAAGCTCACCCTCAGCAGCCAGTACACCTATCTGTCTTCGCCGGACCTCGTTTACCAGGTGCTGCCGTGGTACCAGTTTCAGGCGCGGGCCTGGCAAGGCGGAGCTTTCCCATTGTGGGATCCCTATCAGTGGTGTGGTCAGCCCCTGCCAGGCCAGCTCCAGCCAGGAGCCACGTTTCCGCTGAACTGGCCGCTGTTCTGGGCGCCGCTGAAGGAAGGCCGCCTGAACCTGGAGCTGGCCCACTGGCACTTTGTCGCCATGCACCTGCTGGCGGCGTTGTTCATGTACGCCTGCTGCCGGGAACTGGGCCGCGGCCGACCGGCCGCCGTGCTGGCCGGCGCCGGCTTTTCCTTGGGGGGCTATCTCGGGACGACGACGTGGCCCCAGATGATGAACGGCGCGGTGTGGACTCCGCTGGTGTTTCTGTTCTATCACCGGGCCGGGAAAGCGGCCACTCGCCTCGCCTCGGTGGCTGCGGCCGCCGGCTGCGGGGCGGCGCTGGGGATGGCGCTGCTGGCCGGCCATCACCAGGTTCCGATGTTCGTCGCTTTGGCCTTGGCAGGCGCGGCGGTGTTCCAGCGGCGCTTGCGAACACTGGCTTTGGCGGTGGTGTTCGCCGTCCTGGTCGGTGCCCTGGCGCTGCTGCCGGCCTGGGAGTACGGCTCGAGCGCCTATCGCTGGCTCAACCTGCCGTCGCCGCTGCGCATGGATCAGGCCGTGCCCTACGCGGCGCTTCAGGAGTTGGGTTTGATTCCCCTGTCGCTGCTCGGCCTGGTGGTTCCGCTAGACAAGATGACGGCCAACCCTTTTGTGGGGCTGGTAGCGGTCAGCCTGGCGCTGGTGGGAACGGCGGCCTGCTGGCAGGCGCGGGCCGTGAGGCTGCACGCCTGTCTGGCTCTGGGCGCCTTGGCCTATGCCGTGGGATCGTATTCCTGGTTCCAGGGCCTGCTCTACGCCACGGTTCCTTTTCTCGACAAGGCCCGCAGCCCGGGTCACGCCGTGGCCTTGCTGCACTTCGCGGTGCTGGTGCTGGCAGCGCACGGCGCTGATGCGCTGTTCACCGCCCCCGACTGGCGGCGGCGGCTGGCCCAGGGGCTGCTGGCGGCGGGGACAGTGGGTTGGGCGGCGCAGTTGCTGCTACTGGCGGGCGGAGGGCCCCGTTCCGACCGGGCCGGGATGCTGATGCTAGCTTCCAGCTTCGCGTTGCTGCTGGGGGCTCTGCTGGGGCCGGGCTGGAAGCCGAAGCTGGCGCCCGCCGGGATGCTATTGATACTACTGGCGGAACTGGCCGGGGGAACCCGGCACCTGATCCTGCCGCGGCAGGATCCGCCGGCCGGGCACGAGGCCGTCATCCGGTTCCTGCGATCTCAGCCGCAGCCCTTCCGCTTTGAGGCCGACAGCAGCGAGATCCCTTACAACCTGGGCGACCAGGAGGGCCTCGAGGACGCGGCCGGTTATCTTGCCTCCGTGAGCGCCGGGCTGTATGACTTCGTGGGTCTGGACTGGGAACGCACCCCCCAGATGCTCAACCGGGTCTATATCGTTCGACGGGAGAAGACAAGGCCCGAGCACCTGGAGGTCTTCTCTACCCCGGGCGGCCTGAAGGTGTTCCGGGATCCCGGCGCCTACCCGAGGGCCTGGCTGGTGGAGGGCCTTCAGGAAGTTGCCAGCCGCCCGCAGGCCGCAGCCCTGATGCAGTCACGAACGTTCGATCCCCGGCGGGAGGCGTTCCTGTTCGAGAAGGCGCCTCCTCTGGAGGCCTGTCCGGGCGACGGCATGGTCGAGATGGTAGCCCGAGAGCTCGATCGCGTGGCGGTCCGCGTTCGCACGCCGTGCACCCGAATGGTAGTGCTCAGCGAGCCCATGTTTCCGGGGTGGAAGGCTCGGATCGACGGCCAGGAGGCCCCCATCTATAGCGCCTATGGGGCGCTGCGGGGTGTGATGGCGCCGCCGGGTGATCACCTGGTCGAGACCATCTACCGGCCGCTGTCGGTCTATGCCGGGGCGGCGCTCACGGCGACGGGCCTGGCGGTGTGGCTGGGGCTGTGGGCGGCCTGGCGGCGAGAATCTCGAAGATCGGCCGGCCCCGCGGGTCCCGGATCACCTCAACTACCTCAATAATATACCCAAGTTGCGTCGCCAGCTTTCGGAAGGCTTCTGCGATCTGGGGGAACGCCGCTGGCTCGCCGGCGGCGTGCTTCACGTACAACGCCCGCGGGTTGCGAAGCCAACTTTCCAGATAGCCTCCCTGGTAGGAGGCGCCCTGCGGCTGGGCCGCCTCGGTCACCGGGAGCCGGTCGCCGCTCAGGACCCGCACTTGGGTCGAGATGCCCCAATCGAGAAGCAGGATCTTCTCGGGTCGGGCGCGCTGAAGGGATCGCTCCAGACCGTAGATGGCCTCGGACCACCCGATCCCGCCTCCATAACCGAGGATCCGGTAGTAGTGATGGGCGACGGCTCGCAGGTTGGCCCCCACCAGCGCCAGCATCGCAATCCAGAGCAAGGCCGCCAGCAGTCGCCGCCACTTCGGCCGCTCGAGCCACACCAGCAAGCCCTCCCTGGCCCCCACCAGCCCGGCGGCGACGAACAAGTGGGGCCAAGGAAGTAACAACGCCAAATGGTGGACGGCGCCCCCGCTGCGTACCGGCAGCATCTGGGCCAGCGCCAGCAGCCAGAATGCCAGCAGCCACAGCATGGCCCGTCCCCAGGCGGAAAAAGGCAGCGCCGGAAGAATCAGCAGGGCGAGAAGAATGGCCGGGAGCAGGAGCGTCTCGGCGAACGGCTGCCGCGGGGCAAACGCATAGGCCAGCCTCGCCAACCGATCCGGCGGGTCCAGCGGCGGCCCTTCCATGTCGCGGCTCAGCCACCCGATGATCACGGTTCCCTGGAGCAGGTATTGCACGCCGCGCAGCTTCTCGGCATACTGTTCGGTTCTGGCGGCCTGCTGGCGGAAGGTTTCCCCGCGCCACTTCCAGTTGTAATAGAGGAACGGGGAGGCGCCGAGCAGGAAGCCCGCCACCGCCAGAGCCGGCGCCTTGCCGCGCCGGCTCTGCCAGACTTGCCGGGGAAACACTATCGCAGAGGCCGCGGCCAGGGCCGCCAGCAGCCACAGGAAGGTGGCCTTGTCGAACACCCCGACGCCCAGCGCGAAGCCGCCGAGACCCAAATCGGCGAGGCGCCGCTTCTGATACCAGCGGAGGAGGGCGAAACAACCCGCCAGCAAACAGAGCCTCTGCAGTACCACCGGTCCCCAGTCGAGCCGTGTCGTAAACAGATAGATGGGGTCGCTGGCTGCCAGGGCGGTGGCGGCCAGCGCCGTCTGCCAATTGAACGCCCGCCTGGCCAGCAGGTATAGAAATCCCAGCCCGGCGGCGCCCAGCATCAAGGCCGGCAGACGCACCGGGGCGGCCGAGCCGGTCCAGAGCCTCTGGATGGGAACCCACAGCCAGCCTTTCAACGCCCCCAGGTAGCTGATGAGCATGAGGGCAACCGGCTGCCCGCGGATGTGCATGGTATAGGCAATGGGTGTATCGTCGCGCGGATAACTGGCCAGCACGTAGAGGGTCTCGTCGTATTGCAGGCCCGGCCGGTTGATCCACAGCGCCCCCAGGCCAAGAAACGCCGCCAGCACCGCCGCCACCAGGACCCGCGCCCAAACCGGCGTCCTCATGACTTTCGCGCCACCCACCAGAGAAGCGCCAGAGAGGCGGCCGTGATGCAGGCGCCCAGGCGCAAGCCCGGCGCGCGGTACTGAAAGGTCACCTGGTGCTCGCCGGCAGACGCCTGGACGGCCTGGAACGCCTCACCCCAGCGCTCGATCGGCGCCGGGCGCTCATCCACCAGGACGGTCCAGCCCGGATCGAACTGCTCGAGCAACACCAGGCGCCCTCCGCCTGTCGAGCTGACTCGAAAACGGCGCCGGCCCGGCTTCCATTCGATCGGCTGGATGCTCCCGCCAGCGGCTTCGAAACGGTAAGCCGGCTGCGCCCGTAGGTATTCGTAGACATGAAAGAAGCTCTGCGAAGGTTCCAGCAGGCGAAAACGCGGATTGGAGGACAGCAGCTCTTGCGGCGCGTGGGCCGGAATGAGGAAGTACCGGACCGCCAGCCGGTCGAGCATGGCCTCGTTGGACGGATCCACGTCGAACAGCCGGTCGGTGCGGAACGGGACGAACCTCTCGACGGTCTTCTTGTATTGGGCCGGCAGCATGGGGTCGAAGCCCTGCGGGGTGGCCAGGCCGTAGTGGCGCAGGTCGGTGGGGTGCGGCCCGGCGGGGTCGACGGCGACCCGGTAGGTCGGGTCGCTCCTCAAGCGCTGGTAGACAGCGTCATCCATGCCGGTGAACTGGCGCTGGCGCGACCGGCGGGCGTCGGAGGCGAACATCTGATCGGCGTCGCCCACGAAAGCGTTGAACCGCCGGCTGGCGCCGAAGACCTTGTAATCCACCGCCACAGCCAGGAGCAATAGCGCCAACAGCCGGGGCCGGTTCGGCAGCCACACCAGAACCGAAACGAACAGCGCCAGCATGACGGCAGGCTCCAGTCCGGCCTGCCAGCCGGAGGCGAAATCCGCTCCGCCGGGCAGCCAGACCAGCAGCTGGCGGACCGACCAGCCCGCCAGCGCCAGGGCCAGCACGGGCGATAGCCACCGGGGCGCCGATGGGGGAGGCCGGCGCAGCAGGTCGTCAGCCGCCACGGCGGCCACTAGCGACGCCGCCAGGGTCAGACCGGCGAGAAAATTCCAGTCTCGGCAGATCTCCCCGAGGATCGGGGCCAGGCCCAGCAGCCGCTCGACGCTGCGCCAGGGGTTGGTCAGGAAGACCAGGCAGACAGCGACGATCGCCACCGCGGGCAGCCACGCCCGCCAGCGGCGCCCGCTCAGCAGCCAGGCCAAGCCGGCCAGGCCAGGGGCTCCCAGGTAGAAGTACTGTCCCGAGGGTTCGCCCGAGTTTGGCTCTTCCAGCCCGGTGCCGAAGTAGTTGGGCAGAAAGTAAGAGGCGTAGAGACTGGCGCCCTGAATGCCGCCGCCGTATTTGTTCTCGGGCGTTTTGAGGGCGGCGGTCTGGAGCGCGGGAAGCACCTGTACCATCCCCACGAGCAGCGAGAACGCCAGCGCCAGGACGGCGGCGGGGAACAACCAGCGCCGGCCGGCGGGAAACGCGGCGTAGACCAGGACGCACACCGCGAAGACGAACCAGGCCGGCGGATAGCCAGCCAGCAGGCAGAGCGCCGAGGCCGCCGCCAGCTTCCAGAGTGGGCGCCAGCTCTGTCGCCGGCCGGCCTGGTCGATGGCCCCGAGACCGAGCGGGATCCAGGTATATCCGCACACCACGCCGGCATGCTGGATCTGGGAGACAGTATATCCGCTATAGGCAAACACCGCCGCGCCCAGAGCGGCCGCCACGGGGTGAAGGCCGCGCCCGCTGAGCCACCGGAAGCTCAGCAGGAACGCCAGCCAAAGGTGAGCGAAGATGAGCGCTTCCAGGCCCTGGTACGCCAGGCCCCAGCGGCCCGCCGAAGCCCCCAGCAGCAGCCAGTTGGGCGGATAGAACAACCCCGCCTGGGGGTTGCCGGCCAGGCTCAGGCCGCAGTAGATGCTGGGGTCCCACTCGGGAAACTGGCCGCTCCGCAGAGTCTGGAAGGCGTAGTTCAGCAGCGGATAGTGGAACCCTTCGAGGTCGTAGGGAATCCGGACCCTCGCGAAAGGCGGCAGGTACTCCAGAAAAAACAACCAGGTGGCCACCAGCGACAGCGCCGCCACCGCGCCCGGCCGCATGCCGCCTATTTCGGGGCGACTTTCTTCGCCGGCGGCCCCAGCACCTTCTCGACCTCCGCCAACAGAGCCCGGCCTTCGAAGATGCCTATGTTCAGGACCGAGTAGGCCCAGTCGTTGCGGATCATGCCCCGCTGGTCGATCAGGAACAGGTGCGGGATGTCGAATCGCGGGTTCTGCGGCGACGCCTTCATGTAGGACCCCGCCGCCTGGCCGCAGTCAAACAGGATCGGGTAAGTGACTTTGTTATCGGTCGCGAACCGGCCGACCGTCGACGTCGTATCCGGCGGGTTGACGATCGAGATCACCTGCACCCGGGCGCCGTACTTGCGGCTGACCTCCTCCAGCAGCGGGGCGAACTTGGCGCAATGGGGGCAGTTGGTGAGCATGATCTCGAGCACCACCACCTTGCCGCGATAATCGCCCAGGTCGTGCTGCTTCAGGTTCAAATCGGGAAGCGAGAAGCCCGGCGCCCGGCGATTGGAAAGCTCTCCGGCGGCCCACAACGGCGCCAGCGCCAGGGTGAACGCTAACAGGAATCGACGCATATGAGTTAAAATAGCAGGAAATGAGGCGAACACTCCACTCTGTCTGTTCCCACGACTGTCCGGACGCCTGCTCGGTGCTGGTGGAGGTCGAAGAAGGCCGGGCGGTGCGGATCCGCGGCAACCCCAATCACCCGGTGACCCGCGGGTTCCTGTGCGGCAAGGTGGCGCGCTACCTGGACCGCGTCTACTCCCCCGACCGGCTGTTGTATCCCATGCGGCGCATCGGCGCCAAAGGCGAAGGCCGCTTCGAACGCATCGGCTGGGACGAAGCCCTGGACACCATCGCCGGCCGGCTCAAGGCTGTCATCGAGCAGTACGGTTCCGAAGCCGTTCTGCCTTACAGCTACGCCGGAACCATGGGTTACCTGAACGGTTCCGGCATGGACCGGCGGTTTTTTCACCGCCTGGGGGCGTCGCTGCTGGCCAGGACCATCTGCTCGGAGGCCGGCGCCCAGGGGCTGATGGCCACCCAGGGTGTCCGGGTAGGCGCCGAGCCGGAGCAGTTTCGCCACTCCCGCCTGATTCTGGCCTGGGGGGCGAACATCCTGGGAACGAATGTTCACCTGTGGCCGTTCATCGTGGAGGCCCGGCGAAACGGCGCCCGCTTCTACGTCATCGATCCGCGCCAGAACCGCACGGGCCAACTGGCCGACTGGCACATTCCGATCTTCCCGGGCAGCGACACCGCGCTGGCGCTGGGCATGCTGCACGTGATCATCGGCGAAGATCTGTATGACGCCGACTATGTGGCCCGCTACACCCTGGGCTTCGAGGATCTGCGGGAGCGGGTGAAGCAGTACGCCCCGGAGCGGGTGGCGGCGCTGACCGGTGTTCCGGCTTCCGACGTGGTGCGGTTGGCGCGGGAATACGCCACCGAGCGCCCGGCGGTGATCCGGCTCAACTACGGGTTGCAGCGCAGCGAGCGCGGCGGCATGGCTGTTCGCACCATCGCGATGTTGCCCGCGGTGATCGGCTCGTGGCGCGAGGCCGGGGGCGGCCTGCAGCTCTCGACCAGCCAGGGATTCCGTCTGCGGCGCGACCGGCTCGAAATGCCGGAGCTGTGCCTTCGCGCGCTGGGCCGAATGCCCCGCACCGTCAACATGGTTGAACTGGGCCAGGCGCTGCTGGAACTGGACCATCCGCCGGTGAAGGCGCTGTTGGTCTACAACTCCAACCCGGCTGCGGTGGCCCCGGACCAAAACCGGGTTCTGGCGGGCCTGCGGCGCGAGGACCTTTTTACGGTCGTCAGCGAGCAGTTCCAGACCGATACCGCCGATTACGCCGACCTGCTGCTGCCGGCCACGACCTTCCTGGAGCACACCGACCTCTACTTCGCCTACGGGCACTACTATCTGCAGTTGGCCCGTCCGGCCATCGAGCCGCCCGGAGAGGCCATTGCCAACGTCGAGCTGTTCCGGCGGCTGGCCGAGCGCCTGGGATTCGAGGAGCCGTGCTTTGCCGACACCGAGGACGACATGATCCGCTCGCTGCTCGAGTCCGAGCACCCTTGGGTGAAGGGGATCACCCTGGAGGAGCTGGATCGGGAGCACTCCGTGCGGCTGCGGATCTCCGAGCCGGGGCAGCCGTTCCTGCCGTTTGCGGAGGGCGGTTTCGAGACCCCCTCCGGCAAGTGCGAGCTGCGGGCCGATTCCCTGGCCGAGAAGGGTCTGGACCCGCTGCCGTCCTACACCCCCCCCGTCGAATCGAGGCTGGGGGACGAGGCGCTCACCAAGCGCTACCCGCTGG
>Ga0247727_10002639_pt1 | contig 40656 bp, 40 predicted proteins | sample WisWelCaveWW1625_FD_202498 | JGI IMG/M metagenome (GOLD analysis project Ga0247727, IMG submission 202498) | Biofilm microbial communities from Wishing Well Cave, Virginia, United States - WW16-25 | ecosystem: Environmental > Aquatic > Deep subsurface > Groundwater > Cave microbial mat | place... | reverse complement strand
CGAACAGCACCAGCTATACTCCGTTGACCCGTTTCTACGTGCGCGCCAACCAGGAGCAGTACCACATTTTGGAGCCGCTGGCCGATTGGATCATCCTTTATGAAAATCCCACCAGCAAACGTCCGGATTATTACAAATATCGGCGCAACAACCAGGGCGCCGAGACCGGCAGCTTCGCCAGCAATTTGAATTTTCAGCAGACCAATGACCATACCAGCGCGGGCAAGCCCGGCAGCCCGGCCAGCGGCGCAGGCGAGGTGACCAGCCACGAACAACTGGTTGCCGAGATCGTCGCGGCTTATTTTTCGCAATTTGACATTAAATTGATGTTCGATTTGAATGATCCCGCCATAAAAGACAACGCGGTGCAAATCATTGCGCGCAGCATCGTCGAATACGTCGATAGCCGCAACTTTTACAACGAGTGGAACCTCTGGACTGCCAGTTGGGATATTTCCAAAAAGGTCCGCGAGATTATCAGCCCGGGGAGCGTCATCCCGATTGAGCTGGTGGAGTTGATTTATAAGGTCATCCGAGAACTGTAGCTGCCGTTCCTGTTCCGTCTCTTCCAGCACCTTTCTTTAGAAACAAAAATCTAAATTATTTCTTGCTTATTTGCGGGCGATTTTATATTATTTGGCAATTTGGAAGCGGGCCAATTGGAGGGGCCATGAAAGAAAAAAGCCCGTAGCCAGCGAAGAAACGCGCAGAAAATTAAAGGAATCCTTGCAGAGGATCGAGAATTTGCCGTTTAATAAAAAGGATTCAAAAGACGAGAAAAAGCAGAAAGAATAAAATTTTTCGCTTTGTTTTTTTCTAACGGTTCTTTTTATATCAGCATCTTACGTCTCCCGCATACTGGAGAATTTCCGAAGTTTTTAATGATTTGTTTTCGTTTGATCGATGAAACGAGCTCGAGTTGAAAAACGAAGGCATCCGCGGGTCGACACCTCCAACGATGACCTGTGGAATATCCGCATTCTCGGATTCAAGGGTAAACCGTTAACCGGCAAGATCATCAATATTAGCCTGGGCGGCGTGGCCTTTGTGAGCAGCTATAAAACCGTGGCGAAGGCGGTGAAGAAATTTTCGCGTAAGGTCAAAATCCAGCTACCCGACGGCGTGTCGGTGGACGCCAACACCACTCTGCTGCGCGTTCGTCCGGAACCCGCCAGCGATGACTGCGTCTGCGTGTTGAAATTAACCGAGATGAACGGCAGCAGTTCCTCCCGACTCGCGAGGTTTATTTCTCCTTAAATTATCCCATTAAAAGCAAGAACCCGGGGGCTGTCCAAAAAGCGTTCCTCGCTGTGTCATTTCTGCATGTTTTTAGCGGGAATCTCCTGGGGTGTCGCACTGGATACTCGATAAGAGCATTCGGGCATGACAACAAGAGCGGCTTTTTAGACAGCCCCCGGGTTTACACCGCGAATAGAGCTCTGCGTTCAGTCAGATAATCCGCTTGACTTTCTCCCCAAAACCGCTAACTTAACACGCTATCAAAACTACAGGAGGCTCCATGGATCGACTGGTTCTCGACGATTTGGAATTAAAAGGGAAGCGCGTTCTGACTCGTGTAGATTTTAACGTTCCTCTCTCTAACGGGAAAGTGATGGACGATACCCGCATTCAAGCGGCGTTGCCGACCCTTAAAAAAATTATTGGCGACGGCGGCAAACTGGTTTTAATGTCCCATTTAGGGAGACCCAAAGCCGGACCGACGCCGGAATTCAGCTTGAAACCCGTGGCGGCGCACCTCTCCCAGTTGCTGGGTAAGGAAGTGAAAATGGCGCCCGACTGCGTTGGCGAGGAAGTGCAAAAGATGGCCAACGCATTACAAGAGGGCGAGATTTTGATGCTGGAGAATACCCGTTTTTATAAAGAGGAGACCAAAAACGATGCGGAGTTTTCCAAAAAATTAGCCACCCTAGGCGAGGTCTTTGTGAACGACGCATTTGGAGCGGCCCACCGCGCCCACGCGTCGACGGAGGGAGTAACCAAACATTTGAAGGAGTCCGCGGCGGGGTACCTGCTGCAGGCCGAAGTGGAAAATCTCAACAAGCTGTTGGAGGCGCCGCAAAAGCCGTACGTGGTGATTCTCGGCGGCGCGAAGGTCAGCGATAAAATCAAAGTGATTCATAACCTGGTGACCCGGGTGAGCGCCCTGCTTATCGGCGGCGGCATGGCTTATACGTTCCTCAAAGCCAAAGAGATTGCCATTGGCGATTCCATTTTGGATGTCGAGCACCTGGCGATGGCGCATAACACGTTGATCGTCGTTCGCAATCCGCATCCCTACAAAAAGCTGAAGTTTGTCTTGCCGAGCGATCACCTGATTGCGCGCGCCAACAACGATAAAGAATACCAAGTCTGCGAGGCGGCGGAAATTCCTGCTGGCTGGAAGGGCGTGGATATCGGCCCGAAGACGGTGGCGGAGTTCAAGGAACTCATCAGTACGGCGCAAACGGTGTTCTGGAATGGCCCGATGGGAATTTTCGAAAACAACGCCTTTGCCGCGGGCACGGTTGAGATTGCCAAAGCCGTAGCGGCGGCCACCGAGCGCGGCGCGTTTACCGTGGTTGGCGGCGGCGACTCCATCGCGGCGATTGAAAAAGCCGGCGTTAAAGATCGCATTTCACACGTCTCCACCGGCGGTGGCGCCTCGCTGGAGTTTCTGGCGGGCATCGATTTGCCGGGCATCACGGCGCTTTCCAAACCCAGAAAAAAAGCCGAACCAGCGAAGAAAACCGAAGCCTGAAGTTTGTATAACCGGGAATGATTTTTCGATGAAATAAGTTATATAGGATGAAAGCTTGTTTCATGGTAACCTCCTATACAGGCCCCGATGAAAATCGGGGCTTTTTATTTTCAAAAAGCAGTTGACAATTTAAGCAAACATTGATATACTTCGTCGGATTTAGAAAACCTTGCGAAAGTTCCGAACCTTCGCAAGGGTCATGGTAAGGTTCGATGACTAGGCGTAAGGAAGGTATTGTCATTCAGGAGGAAACTTTTTAATCAACAGTATTTACCTAAACTTTTAAAAGGATTCCTCCTGAATGACATCAGGGTGTCCCTTGGCAGCAAAAATGAAAATTGGTTTTGTCGGTCTCGGGATTATGGGTCAGCCCATGTCCCAAAATTTGCTTAAGGCGGGTTTTGAGGTGATGGTCTGGAATCGTACCGTCGCGAAGGCCGCGGCGGTGAAAGACGCCGGCGCGCACGTTGCCAAAACCCTCCCCGAAGTAGCCCAAGCGAACGATGTCGTCATTATATTGGTGAACGATACGCCGGATGTTGAGGAGGTGCTGTTTGGTAAAAATGGTTTGCATATCGGACTCCGCGCGGGGAAAATTGTGATCGATATGAGCACCATCAGCCCGGAAGCCACCGCAGCATTTGCCGAGCGGCTCAAAAAGCTGGGCTGTGATCTGCTCGACGCCCCGGTCTCCGGCGGCGATATCGGTGCGCGCAATGCGACGCTCACCATCATGGTGGGCGGCACGCCATCCGTGTTTGAAACGTGCCGGCCGATTTTTCAGGCCCTGGGTAAAAATATCGTCCGCTGCGGTGACCACGGCGCCGGCCAACGCTGCAAAATGATCAACCAGGTGCTGTGCGGCCTTCATGCCGTGGCGTTATCAGAAGCGTTCATCCTTGCGGAAAAAGTCGGACTCGATGTGAAGCTCGTACATCAGGTGGTGTCCAGCGGCGCGGCCGGTTCCTGGGCGTTAAGCAACTACGGTCCGCGCGTCCTCAACGGCGATTTCACTCCCGGTTTCAAATTGAAGCTGCAGCAAAAGGATTTGCGCATCGCCTTCGAAACCGCCCAAAAATTCAGCGATGACTTCAAGGGCGTCGAACTCGCTTATACATTGTTTACACAGGCGAGCGAAAGCGGTCTGGGCGATTTCGGCTCCCACGCGCTCATCAAGCTTTATCAGAAAAAAAGTGAGAGGCAAGATTGAAGCCGCTCAGCAGATTTATTATTGTTTATGCCGTTTTGATTTTTATCTCGGTAATTTTTCTTATCCCTTTTTGTGGATGGATGTATCAGTGCGGCTGTACTTTTTTGTGGGCTGGGGCTGATCGCTTCTGCAATATACACCACACAGAGGAGCCACATTGTCCTTGGTGTCAGGCCGGTGAAAAGCCGTTATCGGCAGCACCGTTGGGTTTTGCGATCTTCGTTGTGCCGGCTATTCCGATGTACCTGGTCAACAAAAAAGAAAACGTTTCTTTGCTTAAGCTTTTTGTGGTTGGATTTCTGCTTTTTGTGGTTGCCGCAATTATTAGCGGCTACATTTTTAAATTGATTTACGACTATCCCCATTTCTTCTTTAAGTGAATTAGTCAATAGACAATAATCAATAGTCAATCAAAAGTGAATTCGAAAACCCGCTCTGAACGTTTGGTAGTGATTGGCGGCTGCGCCGCCGGCATGAGCGCCGCCAGCAAAGCCAAACGCATGAATAAGAATCTGCAGGTGATCGCATTGGAGAAAACTCCGCATGTGTCGTACAGCGCTTGTGGAATTCCATACTATGTCGCTGATCTGGTGCGTGACGCCCGCGATTTGATCGCCGTCACGCCGGAAGAATTTCGCGATCAGCGCGGCATCGAGGTATTGATCCGCCATGAGGTTGTCGATATCCATCCCGTCAAAAAAACGGTGACCGCTATTCAACTGGACTCGGGAAAAGAGATTGGGTTGGATTACGACAAATTAGTGATCGCCGTGGGCGGCGTTCCGAAAAAACCGGAGTTACCGGGCATGAATGCAAAAAATGTGTTCACCTTGCAGACGCTGCAGGACGGCCTTCACATTCGAAAATATATTGATGAACAACGACCAAAACGTACAGCGATCATCGGCGGCGGCTACATTGCTATGGAAATGACGGAAGCCTTTCGCCAGCGTTTTCTCGAAGTCTCCGTCATTCAAAAGCGCGATCAGATTCTGCCGGATTTTGAGCCGGAGATCGCGGAAAAAGTTGCTGCCGAGTTGACACGAAACGAAGTTAAAATTTTTACGGCCAGCGCAGCGACGGCTTTGGAAGCCAGCGGCGGAGGTCTGGCAAAGAATGTAATTTTTGCCGATGGTCGTCAGTTGTCGGTCGATCTGGTTCTGGTAAGTACCGGGCTGGCGCCCAACACCAAGTTGGCGGAGATGGCCGGGGTGCGAGTGGGCAGCACCGCCGCCATTGTCGTGGATTGGAAAATGCAGACTAACGTTTCCAACATTTACGCTGCCGGCGATTGCGTGGAGGTGAAGCATCTGGTGTCTGGCAAACCCGATTACATCCCTCTCGGTCCGACGGCTAACAAGCAGGGTCGGGTGGCCGGTGAAAACATCGGCGGCGGCACCGCCATGTTCAAGGGCGTGGTGGGTACGATGGTGTTCAAAACGTTCGATCTGGAAGTGGCGAAAAACGGCTTGAATGTCGCCGAGGCGCAGCGCTGGGGATTCGATGCGGATAAAGTTACCATCACCGAAAACTCCAAAGCCGGCTACTATCCGGGTGTGAAGTCCATCACCGTGACGGTGATCTGGGACAAGCGCAGCCGTCGTTTGCTGGGCGCGCAGATGGTTGGGCAGGAAGGGGCGAGCAAACGCATCGATGTTTTCGCAACCGCACTGACTAACAAAATGACTCTCGATGAAATGGCTAATTTAGATGTGAGTTACGCGCCGCCGTTTGCGCCGGTTTGGGATCCGGTGCTGGTGGCGGTGAACGCGGCGCGAGGTAAGCGGTGAATGGGTTTGATTTTGAGATGGTTTTTTTTAAATTGAAAAAAAAGGGAGTATGATCTATGGGCATTACAGTTACTCTTCCTGAAAGATTAATACCAAAAATAGATGAAATTTTGAAATTGGAATCTTACAAAAATCCGGAAGAGCTTATTGAAAAACTGATTGAACAAAAAATTAGGGATTTGAGCAAGAAAAGAAAAAATAAGAAGCAAGCAGTTGAAATGGCTACGAAAGTACGAAAGAGCATGATGGAAGCGGGTTTATCAGAAGAAGAAATTCTGGAAGATTTTGAGAGATTTACAAAAACTTTAAAGCGAGAAGACTTTCTCAAAGAAATTGAATTTCATAAGAAAGATTAAAGAGTGGCTAAGAGAATAGTTGTGGACGCCAATCCTTTGTTCTCCGCGCTCTTAGGTGGCAAAGCTTTAAAGGTGATGTATCAAAAAAAATATGAGTTCATTACAACCGAACACACCATCTGGGAGATTAAAAAATATATCAAGCAAATTGCAAAAAGTATATTGAAAAAATCTAAACGGAAAGGTGAATTCCGCCAGATAAAAGAATTGGAAGAAACGCTCCACTCTGAATTAGCAAGATTTCCCCTCGAGATCATTCATCCCCAATGCTACAATCATAAAATCGAATTAGCATCTAATTTAATCGGCAGTCGAGATATTACAGATGTTGATATTTTAGCATTGACTTTGGCGGCTCATTGTCCAATTTGGTCCAATGACAAAGATTTTGAGGGCCTTGAAGAAATTGAATTATTGAAGACCTCGGACATGCTAAAAAGTTAATTAGCTCAAAACAAGAAGGATAAATTAATTAATGAAGAAGATACTCATCACCGGCATCAACGGCCAGATCGGCAGCGAGTTCAGCGAGAAGCTGGAGAACATCGTCGGCGCGGAAAACATCATCGGACTCGATATTCGGCCGTCGACGCCGCCGTATCGCATTACCCACGAAATTGTCGATGTCACCAAAAAGGACGCCCTGCGCCATATCATCGAGCGCTATCACATCGACACCATTTTTCATCTCGCGTCGATACTTTCGGCGCGGGGTGAACAGAATCCGGATCAAGCGTGGGACATCAACACGAGCGGACTCAAAAACGTTCTCGATTTGTGCCGCGGCAAAAACATCAAAGTGTTCTGGCCCAGCTCCATTGCGGTTTTTGGGCCGACCACTCCCAAAGAGAGTACTCCGCAAGATACCGTGGTGGAGCCCAGCACCATGTACGGAATCACCAAACGGGCCGGCGAAATGCTTTGTCACTACTACTTTGAGAAATTTCAGGTGGACGTTCGCAGTGTGCGCTATCCGGGGATCATCAGCTACAAAACCGAGCCGGGCGGCGGCACTACCGATTACGCCGTGGAAATTTTCTATGGAGCCTTAAGAAACAAAGCATATACCTCGTATGTCAGCCGGGAAACGTGCTTGCCCATGATGTATATGGATGATGCGGTTCGAGCCGCGATTCAAATCATGCAGTGCGATCCAAAACAAATTAAGATTCGCTCGAGTTATAATTTGACCGGGGTGAGTTTTACCGTCGAACAGATGGTGAAAGAGATTCAAAAATACATTCCGGAATTCCGCTGCAATTATGCGCCGGATTTTCGCCAACAGATCGCCAATTCCTGGCCTCGGTCCATCGACGATTCCTGTGCCAGACGGGATTGGCACTGGCAACACCAATATGATTTGGCGGCCATCACCAAAGTGATGTTAGAAAAATTGCGGGAAAAACTGGGCCTGTAACTTTGCCACGCACCTACGGCGGGATTAGTAATGCTAAAAAAACATAATGAACAAAAGAAAAAATGGTCGGCCGCAGATAAACGGGCCCGGCAGGTCGAACGCTGGCGCAAACGTCTGGCGCCACAATTTCCGGATATTGATCCGCATGATCTTGATCTCATCATCGCCGCCCTGTTGAGAACTCCCAAGCAACGCATGCAAATCATGTTTCTGAAGCGACGAGAGGACGGCCGGTATGTCTTTTGACGAGAGTTTTTTGGTTGAGCTTGTGGATGCAGTCGCGCAAGCCGGATTACAGGTTGTTGTCATCGGCAATGCGGCGGCTGTGTTACACGGGGTGCCGATATTAACACACGATGTGGATTTGATGGTGCGTGATCATCCGCAGCTTACCAATAAATTGCAACGATTTGCGGAAATTTTCAACGTGACCCTGACCCAGCCATATGAGCCCTTTTCGAAGATCATTCGGGGGGTTGGGCGTCCCATAGGAGTTGATTTCGTCTTGGCGCTTTCGAGTCAAAAGAGCTTCGAGTCCGTTCGCTCCCGTGCCACCAAAGTTCGCATCGGAAGACGGCTCGTTTGGGTGGCTGCTTTGGAAGATATAATTGCTGCCAAAGAAGCCGCCGGCAGGGCGAAAGATAAGGCGACTCTGCTGATTTTGAGGGAGACACTGGAGATTAAAAACGCAATTAAGAAAAAGCGATAACTACCTAAGAGCACCCGAATCATTTAACTTTTACGTACCCACCGTTTTAACTAACCTTCATTATTCCTAAACCGCAGAGAGTGAAAAGAACGCAGAGTTGTTTTTTTATGATTTGAGCCTGGAATCTTTTGATTTTGCGAAAAAATTCATTTCAGAATTTGTTTGAAATTTAAAACCAGTCCCGAAGCGTCGGGATTAAAAGCCTCTGCGTTCTCAGCGAACTCTGCGGTGAATTATTCAGGCTAAACCATTTTTATCGTGCCCGCGTTAATTATTGACATTCGAGTACATTATTTGTATATTTTTTTTCAAAAAGCATAGGTTAGTTAAACTTATGGAGCTTAGATGCACGAAGAAATAGCTAAAACCTATGACCCAAAAAACGTTGAAGACCGATTGTATCAGTTCTGGATGCAGAAGCGTTTTTTTCACGCCGAGGTCAATCCCGAAAAGCAGCCCTACACCATCGTGATTCCACCGCCCAACGTGACCGATGTGCTGCACATGGGGCATGCTTATAATAATTTGTTTCAGGATATCCTGATCCGTTTTCACCGCATGCAGGAAAAAGAGTCGCTGTGGTTTCCGGGCACCGACCACGCCGGCATCGCCACGCAGAATGTGGTGGAGCGTTACTTGTTGAAAGAACAGAAAAAGACCCGCCATGAGGTAGGCCGTGAGAAATTTGTGGAATTGGTTTGGGAGTGGCGCAAACAGCGCGGCGGCGTCATCATTGAACAACTGAAAAAAATGGGTTTTTCCTGCGACTGGGAACGTGAGCGCTTCACCATGGACGAAGGGCTCTCCCGCGCAGTGCTCGAAGTGTTCGTGCGTTTGTATCAAAAGGGATTAATTTATCGCGGCAAGTATATTATCAACTGGTGCCCGCGCTGCCAGACCGCGCTCTCGGATGAAGAGGTCGAGCACGAGGAGCGCGAAAGCAACCTCTGGTATATTAAGTATCCCATTGCCGGCTCGACGCGCTTTATCACTGTCGCCACTACGCGTCCCGAAACCATGCTGGGCGACGTGGCGATTGCAGTTCATCCAAAAGATAAGCGTTACAAAGACCTGATTGGCAAGACCGCCTCGCTGCCGATTATCGGTCGCCCGCTGAAGATTATTGCCGACGAGGCCGTCGACAAAGATTTCGGCACCGGCGCGTTGAAAATCACGCCAGGCCACGACCCCAACGACTTTTTAATCGGGCAGCGGCACCATCTGACGCCGATTATCGTGATGAACGAAGACGCAACGATGAATGAAAACGCCGGCCAGTACGCCGGCATGGAACGTCTGAAAGCGCGCAAGCACCTGCTGCAGGATTTGAAAAACGGTGACTTCATCGAAAAAATTGAAGATTACAAGCACGCGGTTGGACATTGTTATCGCTGCCACACGGTGGTCGAGCCTTATTTGTCGGAACAGTGGTTTGTAAAAATGAAGCCGCTGGCGGAACCGGCGCTGCGGGCGGTCAAAGAGGGCCGAATCAAATTGCACCCCGCGCGCTGGACGAAGGTGTTCATCAACTGGCTGGAGAACATTCACGACTGGTGCATCAGCCGACAAATCTGGTGGGGGCATCGCATTCCGATTTATTACTGTCAGATTTGCAGCGAGGTGATCGCGGCCATCGATCCGCCGGCGAGCTGCCCTCGCTGCCAGGGCAAAAGTTTTAAACAAGACCCCGATGTGCTGGACACCTGGTTTTCCTCGCAGCTCTGGCCATTCGCAGTGTTTGGCTGGCCCGAACCGACTAAAGAGCTGAAATATTTTTATCCCACGGACACGCTGGCGACCGGGCCGGACATCATCTTCTTTTGGGTGTCTCGCATGGTGATGATGGGACTGGAATTCATGGGCGAAATTCCGTTTCACGACGTCTATTTCAACGGCATCATCCGCGACGCCCAGGGGCACAAGATGAGCAAGTCGCTGGGCAACGGCATCGATCCGCTGCTGATGACCGAGCAATACAGCGCCGACGCGGTGCGCTTTTCGTTGATGGTGCTTTCCGCCGAAGGGCAGGATTTTAATTTGTCCCCCAACGACTTCGAGATTGGCCGCAATTTCCTGAACAAACTCTGGAATGCCTTCCGCTTCGTGTGGATGAATTTGGAGGAAACGGATCTCAAAAACGGCAACTTGAATTTCGTGCAGACCGCGCTAAAAGACAACAAGTTGGAACTCGCCGACCGCTGGATTCTCAGCCGCAATCAAAAAACCTTGAAAAAGGTGACCCGCGGTGTGGAGCAGTTTAAATTTCACGAAGCCACCGACGCGATTTACACCTTTTTCTGGAAAGAATTTTGTGACTGGTATCTGGAATTAATCAAGCCGCGATTGTATAACGAGCAGAACCCGAATGGGAAGCGGACGGCGCTGGGTATTGCGGTTTACGTGATGAAGGGCATTTTGCAAATGCTGCATCCGTTTATCCCGTTCATTACGGAAGAAGTTTGGCTGAAAATTCGTGACGCCGGCGATTCGGATAGCCTGGTGATTTCGAAGTGGCCGGCAGAATTTCGGGCGCTCATTAACGACCCAGTGGAAAAGAAAATGGCGATCCTCCAGAACGCCATCGGCGCGATTCGCAACATTCGCGGCGAGATGAATATCCCTAACAATCGCACCGCGAAGGTAGTGGTCATCGGCAGCAACGGCACGAATTTAGATTTAATTACCGCTAACCGGGACGTTTTCGAGCATCTTGCCAAAGTGGACGGCCTCGAATGCCGGCAAAAAGGGGAGAAGCCTCCAAGAGCCGCCAGCGCGGTGGTGAACGATCTCGAAATCTATTTGCCACTCGAAGGATTGATTAATTTCGAGGTGGAAAAAGCGCGATTGGATAAGGAGATCAAGCGTCTGGAAAAGCAGCTCGAGGCGTTAAATCAAAAACTGCAAAGCGCCGAATTTTTAAACAAGGCGCCGGAGGACGTTATCAAGCGCGAGAAACAGAAGAAGGCCGATTTTGAGTCGAATTTGAACAAGCTGAAGTTAAATCTGGAGAGTTTAGAAGCGTAGTTAACAGTTCGTGGATTTTTTGTAAAACTTAAATGAGAGTAAAATTTATGAAAAGCAAACCTGTAATAGTACTCCTGTCGATTCTTTCATTTTTTACCACCACGACCACGTTCCCCCAGGAGAAGCAAGTCGGGCTCACGATTTACAATGATAATCTGGCGCTAGTAAAAGACGTCCGTACCCTGCAGCTGGCAAAAGGCGTGGCGGAGATTAAGTTTCAGGAGGTCGCGGCGCAGATCGACCCCACCTCGGTTTTTTTTGCTTCGCTGACCGCGCCGGAAAAAGTCGCGATCCTCGAACAAAATTACGAATACGATTTGGTCAATTCCGCCAAGATTTTGCAAAAATATGTCGACCAGCAAATCTCGCTGGCGGCTAAAGAGGGGGTAAGCTATTCGGGAACGCTGCTCAACGCTTCCGGAAAAGACATCATTCTGCGCGAGGCGGACGGCAGCATCAAAATTGTGAATATGGACATCGTTCAGAACATGGCGTTTCCCAAACTGCCGGAGGGATTGATTACCCGTCCGACCCTCGTGTGGTCCGTTGACTGCCAACAGCCGGGCAGCCACAAAGTCGAGGTGGGGTATTTGACCAGCGGGATTCAATGGCACGCCGAGTACGTGGGCGTCACCAATAAAGACGACTCGCTGCTGGACCTCGGCGGCTGGGTGTCCATCGATAACCAATCGGGCGCGACCTATGAAAACGCCAAACTGAAACTGGTGGCCGGGGACGTTCATCGGGCCCGAGAAGAATGGCGACCGTATCTGCGAAAGGAAATGATGTTACAGGCGGCGGAAGCTGCGGCGCCGCAATTCGAAGAAAAAGCGTTTTTTGAATATCACCTGTACACGCTGCAGCGGCCCGCCACCGTGGCCAATAATCAGATCAAACAGATTTCGCTCTTCTCTCCTGCGGAAGTGAAGGTGCTAAAAAAGTACAGTTACGACGGCGCGCGCGATGCCAAAAAAGTGCACGTCAATCTCGAGTTTGAAAATCGCAAAGAAGCGGGTCTCGGCATGCCCCTGCCCAAAGGGAAAATGCGGGTCTACAAAAAGGACGACGATGCCTCGCTGATTTTCATCGGAGAGGATTTTATTGAGCACACGCCCAAAGACGAAAAAGTCCGGGTCTACGTTGGCGACGCGTTTGACATTGTCGGCGAACGGATTCAAAAAGACCAGCGCTCGATTGGCAAAAGTTCCTGGGAGGAAACTTGGCAGATCAAGCTGCGCAATCACAAAGAGGAATCCGTTAAAGTCACGGTGATTGAGCACCTCAATTATGACTGGGAGATTCTGCGCTCGAGCCACGAGTATACCAAAAAAGATGCGCGCACCATCGAGTTTGAGGTCACGATTGCGAAGGATGCAGAGGTGGTGATTGAATATGTCGTGAGGTATAATACTCGTTAGCTCAACCATCAGAGAGACAAAGATTACGGTTTCAAACGATTTTGGAATTTTTGAGTGCTGGTGAAAGCCAAGAAGAAATCTTGCGCAATACCCATCGTTGGCGCCCGAAGATGTGCGGGCCTGTTTGATATTCCAAATTAAATGGAGTCATTAATGACGAAAGTAGAAAAAATTAAAGCGGATATCGAAGCACTTACAGAGAAGGATTATGCGCAATTAAGGCAGTGGTTTTCTGAAAAGGACTGGCTTATGTGGGATAAACAGATCGAGGATGATTCCGAATCCGGAAGATTGGATTTCCTGATCCAGGAGGCCTTCGATGAAAAAAAGAAGGGTAAACTCAAGGATCTGTAAATGCATCGCACAACCGGTCGCTTCTGGAAATGCTTCGAGAAACTTCCTGATCCTATTAAAAAGATAGCAAAACAGAATTTTGAGTTACTCAAGACAAATCCTCGTCATCCATCGCTTCATTTCAAGAAAGTGGGTAAATTTTGGTCGGTCAGAGCCGGCATCAATCATAGGGCTATTGCTGTGGAGGATGGCGAAGACTTTATATGGGTCTGGATTGGCGCTCACGACGAATATGAAAGATTGATTTAACTGAATAACGAACTGACAGAAGCAATGTGACCCAACCCAACCTGAATAGCCCGGTGCAATTTCTAAAAGGCATTGGCGAGAAACGGGCGCAGGCTTTGAAAGAGATCGGGGTGGAAACGGTTCTCGATCTGGTGTATTATTTCCCCCGCCGCTATTTAGATCGCAGTCACATTACCCCCATTAACGCGTTGCAAGCGGATATGCTCACCACCGTCGTGGGTAAGGTGCAGTTCGGCGGCATCAAAAGCGGGCGGCGGCGCAGGTACATTCTGGTCATATCCGACGGCACAGGGTTTTTGAATTGCGTGTGGTTCAATCGCGTGGAGTATTGGAGCAAGATTTTCGAAAAGGGCGAAACCATCGCCTTCAGCGGCAAGGTCGGCCTTTTCGGCGAATACCAGATGGTGCACCCGGATTTCGACCGGCTCGGAGACGAGGGCGAACAGGATTTCCTCCATACCGGCCGCATCATTCCGCTGTACCCTTCTTCGGAGGCCTTGAGTAGAGTAGGATTGGACAGCCGGGGATTTCGTCGGATACTGAAGGGTGCGCTGAAAGGGTATGCGAAAAGTTTAAGCGAGTCGCTGCCGGCGGAAATTTTGCGCCGGCAGAAATTGATCGCGTTTCGAGAGGCGATAGAGCATGTCCATTTTCCCGCGGATAAACAAAGTCTGGCTGCAGCACGCCGCCGCCTGAAGTTTGATGAGCTTTTTTATCTGGAACTCATGCTGGCGCTGCGCAAAAAGAGCACTGAGATCAAACGCAAAGGCATCGAGTTTCTGAAAGTGGGAGAGCGCACCCGGCGGCTGATTGAGTCACTGCCGTTTGAGCTGACCGCGGCCCAGAAGAAGGTGACGCGCGAAATCCGCGACGACATGAAGAAGGACCGGCCGATGAATCGGCTGCTGCAGGGGGACGTCGGTTCGGGCAAAACCATCGTGGCGCTGATCGCCATGATGATGGCCATCGAAAACAACTACCAGGCCGCGCTCATGGCGCCCACGGAAATTTTAGCCGAGCAGCATTTCCTCACCATTCACCAACTGCTCGAAGAGCTGGGAATAAAAGTAGTTCTGTTGATCGGCGCGCAAAAGAAAGCTGCACGTACGAAAATTCTCGAGATGATTAAAAACGCTGAAGCCAATCTTGTGATCGGCACGCACGCGCTGATTCAGGAGGGGGTAGAGTTCCAGCGGCTGGGACTGGTAATTATCGACGAGCAGCACCGCTTCGGCGTGATGCAGCGCGCCGTGTTGATGGAAAAAGGGCTGGCGCCGGACGTGCTGGTGATGACCGCCACGCCGATTCCGCGCACGCTGTCGCTGACGCTGTACGGCGATCTTGACGTCTCGATCCTCGATGAGCTGCCGCCCGGCCGCAAGCCGGTGAAAACCTACTGGCGCAGCGAGGCGAAGCGCTCGGAGATTTACCGTTTTGTGAGAAGTAAAATCGACGAGGGCGCACAGGCGTACATCGTTTTCCCGCTGGTGGAGGAATCCGAGAAAGTCGATCTGAAGGCGGCCATCGAAGGGTACGAAAATTTGCAGTCCGGTATGTTTGCTAATTATCACATCGGGCTGCTGCACGGCCGCATGAAAAGTGAGGACAAAGAGCAGGTGATGGCGGATTTCAAATCCGGCAAAATTCAGATCCTGGTCAGCACCACGGTCATCGAGGTCGGGGTGGATGTATCCAACGCGACAGTCATGGTCATCGAAAATGCCGAGCGGTTCGGGCTGCCGCAGCTCCATCAACTGCGCGGGCGGGTTGGCCGCGGGGAGAAACCCTCGTACTGCTTTTTGATTGCCAAACATCCAATTTCTAATGAAGCCAGAGTGCGGTTGGAGACGATCACTAAAACCAACGACGGGTTCAAGATTGCGGAAGTGGATCTGCAATTGCGCGGCCCCGGGGAGTTTTTTGGCACCAGGCAGCACGGGCTGCCGCAGCTTCGCATCGCCGATCTGGTGAAAGATACCGAGCTTTTGCTGAAAGCCCGCGAGGAGGCGTTCAACTTGGCGAAGCAGGATCACCAGGTTTTAAATTTAGAAAATATGCCGGTGCGTGCCCATTTTTTCAAGAATTATCGCGACAAGTTTGAGCTGGCGCGGGTGGGATGAACTGGATACTCGATACTGGATGCTGGATGCTTGATACTGGATGTTGGATTTTGCAAGATCGTGCCATTAAAGTATCTAGTATCCAGCATCCAGAAACCAGCATCTCTTGAGCTAAATGAAATCCATAAACGACTAAAAACATTTTTTCGGAGGAAACTCATTTTATGTCGCATAATCAACTCAATCGCATCTTCAGCCTGGCAGTTTTTTTGACTTCGTTAATTGTCTACGGCATGACCGTTTCGCCCACCACTGCGTACTGGGATTGCGGCGAGTTTATCACCTGCGCCCACATTCTCGGGGTGCCGCATCCGCCGGGCGCGCCGCTCTACATTTTGATCGGCCGCGTTTTTACCATGCTGCCGTTTTTTGAAGATATCGGTTTGCGCGTGAATATCATCTCGGTTATCGTCAGCGCGTTCACGGTGATGTTCACCTATCTCATCATCGTGCGGCTGCTGCGCGAGTGGCGCGGCGTTCCAGATAAACTGGAAGAAAAAATCATTACCTACACCGGCGGCGTGATTGGCGCCCTCGGCTTTGGATTTTCATCGTCGTTCTGGTTTAACGCCGTCGAGGCGGAGGTCTACGCGGTGTCGATGTTTTTCACCGCCATCGTGGTCTGGCTGATTTTAGTCTGGTCCGAAAAAGCTCAGGACCGCGCCAGCGACAAAATTTTGCTGCTGATTCTCTATCTGTTCGGTCTGGCTACCGGCGTCCACCTGCTCAATATTTTAGCCATCTTCACTATCGGGTTGATTATTTATTTCAAAAAGTACGAATTCAATTTCAAAACCTTCGTAGGATTAGCGGTCGCGTCCGCATTGGCGTTTGGCGCCATCTATCCTGGCATCGTCAAAGGCATTCCGCTGATTTTGAAGGAATTTTCATTCTGGGCGCTTGGGGCGTTTGTGCTGGCGTTGTTTGTCGCTATCTATTACGCCGTCCAAAATCAGCAGCGCATTTTGAGTATGATTTTGGCGGGAATCATGCTGGTGGTGATTGGCTACTCGACCTACACCGCCATCTACATTCGTTCGGGTTTGCAGCCGGCCATAAATGAAAACAATCCCAATGTGCCGGCCCGCCTGGTGAGCTATCTCAACCGCGAACAGTACGGCGACATCCCAATCACCGAGCGGCGCGCGCCGCTGTGGGAGTACCAGATCAAAAAAATGTACATCCGCTACTTCGGCTGGCAGTTCATTGGCGAAGGAGCTACCCTTGGTCCTGACAACTTTATCGTTGAGACTATTTCCACCCGCGGACTCATGGGGCTGCCGTTTCTGGTGGGATTGATCGGGATGTTCTATCATTTCAATCGCGATTGGAAGCGTGCGTTTTCTATTCTGACGTTGTTTATTATGACCGGCGTGGCCATTTCCATTTATCTCAACCAGGAAGACCCGCAGCCGCGTGAGCGTGATTACGCCTACGTCGGCTCCTTTTTTGCCTTTGCTTTGTGGATCGGCATTGGCGCGAGCGCGATGCTGGAGGGGGTTTTTTCCGTCATGCGCCGCAGCCAGACGCTGCGCATGATCGCTGCCGTGCTCACCCTGGTCATCCTCTTTTTGGCGGTGCCGTATAACCTGCTTAGTAATTACCACCAACAGGATCGCACGGGCAATTACGTGGCTTACGACTACTCCTACAATATTCTCCAAACCTGTGAGCCCAAAGCGATCATTTTTACCAACGGCGATAACGATACCTTCCCGCTGTGGTTTTTGCAATACGTCTATGGCATCCGCAAAGATGTGCGGGTGGTGAACCTGAGTCTGTTGAATACGGATTGGTACATCAAACAACTCAGGGACGAGGAACCCAAAGTCCCGATTGCGTACAGCGATAGAGAGATTAATGAGCTGCAAGCGATTTTGTGGCCAGAACCCAAGCGCATTAATTTGAAGGTGCCGCGGGATAAAGTCATCGAACATCTTCAACGCGGGGAGGATAATACGCAGTTGACCGTTGAGCAAGTCGCGGCTGATCCCGCTATACAGTTTGAAATGCGCCACACTAAGGTGATTCAGAATAATCCGGTGATTTTAGTGCAGGATCGCATGGTGTTGCACATCATCGCCGCCAATAAATTTGAGCGGCCGATTTATTTCGCGGTCACAGTTTCCCCGGAAAACATGCTGAACCTCGACAATCGCGCCAACATCAAGGGATTGGAAAACTATCTGCGCATGGACGGGCTGGCCTTCAAGGTCATGCCTTATGGCGGCCCACGCGATTTTATTTCGCCGCCCAAATTGTACACTAACCTTTTTGAGGAATTTCGCTACCGCAATTTGAATAACCCGGAGGTGTATTACAACGACAACATTCTGGGCTTGCTGCAAAATTACCGCTCCGCCTTTTTGCGGCTGGCGAATTATTGCCAAACTCAGAGCAGGAGCGATCCGTCCCTGAACGAAAAGGCCCTGGCGGTGCTGGATAAAATGAATGAGGTGATGCCGGAGGAAGTGATTCCGCTGCGCAATTACCAGCTTTCGCTGCAATTCGGGCGCATGTATGCCGAAGCCGGTCGGCCGCAGGAACTGGAGAAGCGTTTGCAGCTCGCGCCGCAGGTGTATAAAATGGATGCGGTGGATATGCTTTATCTGGCAGAATATTACGCGCAATTTTTGAAGAACGACGCCCGCGCTGAATCGCTGGCGCTCGAAGTTCTGAAGCAGAATCCGCAAAGCTCGCAGCCCTACGGCTGGCTGATGAGTCACTACGCGCGCACCCGGCAGTATGGCAAAAGCGTGGATATCCTGCAGCGCTGGCTGAACGAACATCCGACGGACAAAGAAGCTAAGGCCCGCTTAGAAGAGATGAAGGTTCTGGCTGATCTGCAGGACAGTCTAAACGTTTCCACCAAGTCCGGTGGTGACAGCCGCACCGCAGCGCCGGCTGAGAAAAAACCGTGAACCGATTAAGGTGAGGTTCCAATCCGGTGCAGGGGCAAGAGCCGCTGGTCTCGATCATCATTCCGCATTTTAACGGCCGAGAGATTCTCAAAAATTGTCTCGAATCGTTGGCGCGAACCAAGTATTCGCATAAAGAAATCATCGTGGTCGACAACGCTTCCACCGATGGCAGCGTCGAAGAAGCGCAGCGGTTTTTTCCAGAAATCCACGTCGTGAGGAATCGGGAAAACCGCGGGTATGCCGGCGGCTGCAACTCGGGTTTGGCCCGCGCAAAAGGACGCTATGTAGTCTTTCTCAACAACGACACGGAAGTCGATCCCGGTTGGCTTTCCCGACTGGTGGCGGCGTGCGAGCAGGACGAAACGATTGCCGCCGTTCAGCCTAAACTGCTTTCGCTTACAGACCGGACGTTCTTTGATTACGCCGGTGCCGCCGGCGGATTCTTGGACATATTTGGCTACCCCTTTGCGCGGGGCCGCATCTTTTTCACCATTGAAAAAGATGAAGGGCAGTATGATCAAAATGCGGATATTTTCTGGGCGTGCGGCACCGCGATGCTGGTTCGCAAGTCGGTTTTGGATGAAGTCGGCGCGTTCGATGAAGATTTCTTTGCCCACATGGAGGAAATCGATTTGAGCTGGCGATTTCATCTGGCCGGCTATCGGGTGGTTGCCGTTCCGCAAGCAGTGGTTTTTCACAGCGCGGGCTCGACGCTCAAAACCGATTCGCCCAAAAAGATGTATCTCAACCATCGCAACAGCCTGGTCATGCTGCTGAAGAATTATCAGCTCAAAAATTTGCTGTGGATTTTTCCCGGGCGCATTTTTCTGGAGTTGGCGACGCTGGGTTACGCGCTGGCGAAGATGGATTGGGTGCGGGTAAAAGCGGTGGCGGCTGCATCGATGCACGTCATCCTGCATGTGCGGCTGATCCTTCGCAGACGAAAACGCACCCAGAGTTTGCGCAAAATTCTGGATGCAAAAATTTTTACCCGACTCTACCGCGGGAGTATCGTGTGGGAGTATTTCATCCGCGGGCGGCGGGTTCAGGATTTGAATTGAGAGCATTAGTAGGTAGAGGTTTTAACCGCAAAGTCACAAAGAGCACGAAGAAAAAAGCCATTTAAAAAATTTCTATGAAGGCTGACAAAAAATTTTTTTTAAGCTTAGGGGGTATACTTACAATTGCACTATTCATTGCCGTCTTGCAGATGTTGTTCCTTTCTAAAAGCGAGGACAGATTGCCGGACGAAGAACCGGGATTTGAGCCACCGCAGTCGCTTCCAAATACGCAAAATGAACCTAAAGTGCCACCTCTGTATTATATCGATCAAATTCTCAAAGACATGGCCCGCGGTCATATTGCTTTTAACGTCCCGGATTCGGTAATGCATGTCGGCCAAGCATCGACTATTCAGCTTCTGCTGGATTTGTCAAAACCAATCGAAGAACTGGAAAGCATGATTAGGACATCAGGAGTAGTAGAAAGTCACCAGATAAAAGTTTCGGAGATTATGGAAGCGCGACTCACCGGCAATGGGTTTCAAATTACCGCCATCACTCCTGAAGAACAGCCGGTGAGTACCATAGAGACCACGGAATGGAAATGGGATATTAAAGCCGTTGAACAGGGGAATCAGCGGCTGCACCTGACGTTGAGTGCCATTATTCAAATTGCGGGGCAGAAACAAAAGCGCTCGATTCAAACCTTTGATCGTGAAATTTTAATCAAGGTTTCGTTTGGCAAGCGGGTTTCCAACTTCATTGGCAAAAACTGGCAATGGCTATGGACGGCGTTGTTCATTCCGGTCGTGAGTTGGTTGTGGAAACGTAAAAAAAGGGTCAAGAAAAAAAGTTGGTGACGGGCACTTCTTGAGCATCGAATTTGAGACCATCATTTGTCCGCTGTGCAACAGCGATAAATACGAACTGCACTTGTGCGCTCCGGACCGCTTTCAACCCGCGGCGGAAAACCTTTTTGAGATTGTGCGTTGTGTAGCGTGCGGCTTTATCTACTTGAATCCCCGGCCCCCAATTGATTGTTTGCCGGAATTTTACCAGGACAACAGCTACCAGCCATTTTTCTCAGCCCAATCGCGAAAGAGTAGGTGGGATCAGATATATAACCTGGCGAGATCGTATGCGGTGCGCCGCAAGCGTCGCAGCATCGAACAACTGAAAACGAGCGGAAGAATACTGGATGTGGGTTGCGGCACCGGCGAGTTTTTAAATGAAATGCAAAAGCACGGCTGGCAGGCAACGGGCATCGAAAAAGACCCGCGGGCGGCGGAATTTGCCGAACAGCGCTATGGCCTGACCGTTTCAACCGCCGACCTCATCGACACCCATTTTCAGGAGCAGAGTTTTGATGTGATCACGTTCTGGCATGTGCTGGAGCATCTCCCGGAGCCGCTGTCCACGCTGCAACTGGCGAAAAAAATGCTCAAAGCGGACGGCTTGATGTTGATCGCGGCGCCCAATATTTCCAGCTTCGATGCGCGCTTCTATCGCAGCCACTGGGTGGCGCTGGATGCCCCGCGGCATCTGCACCACTTGGTGCCGGCCACCCTTGCCCGGGTGTGCCAGGCCGCGGGACTGGAGATGTTCACGGCTCGGCAAATGGTTTTGGATGCGTTTTATAACTGCCTGATGAGCGAGCGCATCATCGCTTCACGAAATTTAAAAAAGAGGGCGCTCTTGCCGCTGCTTTTACTTCGGGGTCTGCTGATAGCTGGTATTTCGGTATCGCGATCGTGGTTGAGGAGCGGCGGTTCATCGATTCTTTATTTCGTTAGAAAACTCGATAACTGCACATGAAATCTTCAAAATTGATTCCGATCGTTTTGGCCGCTGCGCTTCTCCTGATCATGGGCGGCTGTTTGCGCAAACCCACCAGCACGGGCGGCGAGACCGATATTTACGTCATCGCCGATTCCAGTGATTGGGTGGTTCTTGAGCCGACTTTGAAGGAGGTGTTCGAACGCGAAATCAAAACGCCGCAGACGGAAAAAGTGTTCGAGTTGCTGTGGACGCCGCCGGAAAAACTGAATGAAGTTGCCACCCGGAAAAATTTAATTTTGACCGGCGCTTTTCAGTCCGCAGGAGCGGTGATTCCGAAAGTCGGTTTATCCGATGAGGTGAAGCAGCGCGTCATCGCGGGGGCGGCGTTTGTGTTCCCCAAGCGGGACCAGTGGGCGAAGGAACAGTTGATGGTGGTGCTGGTGAGCAACACTTTGGAAGAGCTGCGAGAAAAACTTTTGGCAAATCGAAAATTCCTTTATGAGCTTTTCGAGAAAAAGCTGCTGGACGACACCGCTGCGGAGATGTTTCGAGAATTAGAGCAGGTTGAGTTGGAAAAGGAATTGTTGAACAAATACGGCTGGACCCCGCGCATCCAACACGATTACTTCATCAACGTCGAGCGCCCGCAGGACCGCTTCCTGATGCTGCGCCGCACTCTTCCCGGCCGCGAGCGCTGGCTGTTTGTGCACTGGATCGACGAGGGCGATTCCACCGTGTTAAACGAAAAGTGGGCGATCGCTACCCGCAACAAACTCACTATGAAGTTTTATGAGAACGATCAAATTAACGAGCAATATGCCCACTCACGAGAAGCGGTTTTTTTGAACCGCAAAGCCATCCTGCTGGAAGGGTTGTGGGAAAATGATGAGAAGGTGATTGGCGGACCGTTTCGCAGCTACAGTTTTTACGATGCCCGCGCTCGCCGCATTTATATGATTGACATTGCGGTCTTTTACCCGGGCGGGGAAAAAGAACCGTTTCTGCGGCAACTTGATGTCATGGCGAATTCGTTTAAAACCGCACAGGAATTGGGCGCGCCGGCGAATTCGCTCTCCGCGGCGGAGACTAATTGAAAATTCGAATGTCGACCCCGAAGCGTCGGGGCGAAATCCGAAACAAATACAAAAGAAAATTCAAAACGCAATAATATCTCGGGGAAAGATGACGAAGCAAACACCCGATTCGACACAGAGAATTGTTTTGTATTTTGAATTTTCGGATTTATTTCGCCCCGAACGGTCGGGGTCGGATTTCTGCAGGCGATCAAGCAACCGCTCGTTGGTATTCGTATTTTTTAGTCAAGATCTGCCGATTCTGGTAAAAACATTCGGCCTGGGTTTTAATCAAATCTTCCAAATCTACTCGTTCGCGTTTGCTGGCTTGATTTGCTAACGTCTGCATTCGACCCCAGTAAAACGGTTTCAACGCCTCCAATATTTGCGGATTCTGCTCGCGTTTATCGTACGCAAAGAGGATTTCATAAAGAACATTCATCCACAGCTCAGTCTCGAGCGTCAGGTTGTGGCGTTCATATTTTTCGGTCAATTTATTAAAAAGCTCGGAGGTTAAAATCTCGGACAGCAGCTCGCTATTGGCGCGGAATTCACGCCGAGCCCCGGCCGCCACTTTTCGCCAGTCCAAGTTCATATTTTTCGTCCGCTCAATTTTTCCTTCGCCAAAGGTCCGCAACGGTTTCAGCGCGACTGGACACAACCAGTTATCTTTTTGGGCCAGCAAAGTTTGGAATAAAATTTCCACGGTTTGACCAAGAAGCGGGGCGGGTTCGGCTGGCCGCGATGTTTGGCGCCTCGACCCCAACGCGACCTGGCAGCATTCGTATCCGCCGAGAATGGCATGCGCGGTCATAAACATATCGATGCCGGAATCATACGCGGCCGGTGTCCAGGTTTGCTGCAAGTAATGTTGCGCGAGATAGTTCGAGATGGCCACTTCGCCACTTAGAGGGTTACGAATATTCATCCCCAAAAGGCCATAAATCAGCGGATGGCAGATGATGCTGCCGACGCTGTTCTCGCTCTCAACGCGCGAATAGTTTGGCGTCGCGTAATCATAGCCGAAGAGAATCGGTGTGGCCAGCTCCTGTATCCACTCCGGCGTCAGGCTCGCGAGGTCCGCGTTCACCACCACGGCCGCCCGCGCGTTGAGAATGAGCATTTCTTGAAATAAACGATTCAAGCTGCGGCCTTTGCCGCGCGCATCTGGCGTGGTGGAAATGTACATTTTCGGAACCTCGCTTTGCGCAGCCAGAAAAGCCGTTTTGGTGTCGTCTCGAGAGTGGTCATCGAGATTTATGATTACAGAAACGAAATCGGGAAAGTACTCTCGTAAACCTTTCACTGTTTGTTTTACCACAAAAGGGATAGCCGCCGTCTGGTTATAAGACGGAATAGCCACGATCAAATCGGCATGTGTGATGCTGTCTGGATTCAACGGCTTCATCCAGTCCTCCTCAAGGTAGAAATTCGCAAAGATGTGATTTAGAAGCACCGCGATAATAACAATTCCTATGCCACTACGGAGCAAATTTTCATCTCCGCTCACTTCTGTTTAAGCCCCTGTTTTCTAACGATCTTTTTGGATGCGGTTATTTTTACCGCAAGCGATCTCGGGTGTTGATACGACTAATGTAATTACAATGTCTCAGGACGAGGCATGCTTATTTTTTGCTTGTCGGTTCGTGAACCTTTAAAATCGTTTGAGGCGATATTTTTTCTTGATAATCTCGGCACAATTGAATATTTTGAAGCCGATTAGGTAGCAACGCATACTATGCGTTCCCTGCGGTTCAAGATTTTTATGGAGCGGATCATGGCCGAGGAAATTGTCATCTTCGTGACTACCAGTTCAGCGGAAGAGGCCACGAACATCGCCCGCACCCTGGTCGATGAAAAGTTAATCGCTTGTGCGAACATCGTCCCGAAGGTGCGCTCCATTTTCCGCTGGCAGGGGAAGATATGTGATGAAGCTGAGTCGCTGATGATTATCAAAACTGTGGCGGCGAATCTCGAAGCGATCACGAGCCGGGTAAAGGCGCTGCACAGCTATCAGGTGCCGGAAATCATCGCTTTGCCGATAGTGGGTGGTTCCGCGGAGTATTTGAAATGGGTTCGCGAGGAAACCGAAAGCGAGGTAGAGAGTAGATAATGAGGATTAGGAAATAGGGGAATAAGGGAATTTCGAGGTTGGTATTAGAGACAGCATGGAATTGATCATCATCGGCAGCGGCACGTGTGTGATGCAGACCCGGCGCGGTCCGTCGGGTTATATTCTGAAATTGAGCAACGAAATTTTCCTGCTCGACGGCGGCAGCGGCACCCTGCGAAACTGTCTCGAAGCCGGCATTTCGTACCGCGACATCGACAAAATTTTTTACACTCATCTTCATCCGGATCACACCATAGATTTGATTCCGTTTTTGTTTGCCACTAAATATACGCCGGGTTGCAACCGAACCAAACCGTTAGAAATTTACGGGCCAGTGGGATTTGCAAATTTTTATCATAAACTGACTGACCTCTATGGCAGCAGCATGATTGACGTGAAGTATGACATTGCCGTCCGTGAGTTGAGCGAGTCTCGCCTTTCGTATGGCGATTGGCAGTTGGAAACGCGCTTGATGCAGCATTCGCCAAATGCCATTGGCTACCGCTTCGAAGCTGATGGCAAGGCGCTGGTTTACTCCGGCGACACCGATTTCGGCGAAGGCATCACTCAGCTCGCCCGCCACGCCGATGTCTTGCTGTTGGAATGTTCCTTTCCGGATCATGAAAAAGTGCCGGGGCATCTCACGCCCTCCGAAGCGGGAAAAGTCGCGGCGTTGGCGGAAGCAAAGAAGCTGGTGCTGACGCACTTTTATCCCAGTTGCGACGAAGAAGATTTGTTGACGCCTTGCGCGCGGCATTTTCGCGGCGAAATCGTGCTGGCTGAAGACCTGATGCGCATCCAGATTTGACGAGCCGAACGTGAGAACAATTTATTATAAATCCATCCTGGTTTCTGTCCTGTTCCATCTTTTGGTTTTTGCCATTTGGGGCAAACTGTTTGATTTGAACCTGTTCGCGACTAACAAAACCATCGCGAATCCAGCGGACGAACCGCCGCTGGTGTTCGAGCTGCTGGATATCAAACGCCGCCGCAACGAAGTGGTGGAAACGCCCGAGGACGCGCGGGTTAACGAGTTTCAGAAAGACGCCGAGCTGGCCTCCGATAAAAATGCTTTAGCGCGAGACGGCCAAACCGACTCCGAACTGCCGATAGGCGCCCCGTTTTCCAGAGGCGAGCTGAACGTGAAAGAATTGCCAGCCAACCCATTGCCGCCGGGTGAACGCGGCGCGCTTTCGAACAACTACGCAGCAAATGAGCGAACCGAAAAGTCCGAAGTTGAAAATCACGAGTCGGCAGTGTTTGCAGCCAATTACTTCGAAAAATTCAGCCGCGACTATTTGACCCAAAATCCCGCAGCGAAGAATCCAGGAGCAACGGAAACCCGGCCGAAGCCTCTCTATGATAATCAACTATCGCAAGCGTTGGAAAAGGGCGGGCTGTCGTTTAACACCTATGAGTGGAATTTTGCGCCCTATATGCTGGCGCTGAAAAAGCGCGTGGAGTCGAATATCTTTCCGCCGCCGGCTTTCACCTACATGGGCATCATCAGCGGTGAAACCCTGGTGCGATTTAAAATTTATCCGAATGGAGAAATGAAAGATCTGCAGTTGCTGGAGTACACCGGCCACGAAACGTTGATGCAAACCAGTTGGCGCGCCATCGAAGTATCCGCGCCGTTTCTGTCGCTGCCGGCTGATTTCCCGGAGCCCTATTTGGAGGTCACCGCAAAATTTAGTTATATGGTCTCGCATCGAAAATAACCTCCTGGATTTCCCCCTTATTAAAGGGGGATTAAGGGGGTTGTAAAATCGACAAACTATTCTAAGAGAGGTAACCTTATGCAAGAAGTCTGGCAATTTTTAGTTAAAGGCGGCATCACCATGATCCCGCTGGCGCTGTGCTCGATTTTAGGTCTGGCCATCGTGATCGAAAAATCGTTCTCCTTGCGCCGCAAACGGATCATCGTCCCGGAAATTGTCAATGTGCTGGAGAACATCAAAGGTCCGGACGATATCGGCCTGGCGTTATCCATTTGCGAAAAGTACGAAGGCCCGTTCGCGAACATTATCCGCGCAGGACTACAGAATCGCAAATTGCCTAAGGAAGAGTTGAAAGAAGCGTTAACGGATCAGGGAAGACAGGAGGTCAACACATTGGAGCGCGGCCTGGTCATGTTGGAAACGGTTGCCACTGTCGCGCCGCTGTTGGGCCTTTTGGGCACTGTTCTGGGGATTTTCAAAGTCTTTAATGTTATCGCCGCTCTGGGAGTGGGTCAAGCGAACGCCCTTTCGGCCGGCCTTTCGGAAGCGATAATCACCACCATTGTCGGCCTTTTTATTGGCATTCCCGCTTTGGTGGCTTACAATTACTTTACCAAAAAAGCCGAAGATTTGGTTTTGGAAATTGAAAAACATTCTTCGGCCCTGCTCCGAAAAGTAGTTTCCTTCCAAATGGATTACCAGGTCAACAGTCATGCAATTTAATGTCAAGAAAAAACGCAAAATCGCCCTTAACATCACCTCGATGACTGATTTGCTGTTTCTCCTGCTCATCTTTTTCGTGGTTACGACCACTTTTCTGGAGCAGCCCGGCATCAAACTCGAGCTGCCCCACGCCAAAAGCGCCGTCGTTTCGGAACAAAAAGATGTGACGCTGTTCGTGGATAAAGACGGCCGGTTGTTCTTCAATAATGACGAAGTCTCCACCAATACCCTGAAGGAAAAACTCAAAACTGCCCTCCCCACCATGAAAGACGGCGCGCTGATTTTGAAGGCCGACCAGGAGGTCTCCCACGGCATCGTGGTGCGCGTTATGGACATCGCCCGGCAAAGCGGGGTCAAAAAGCTGATCATCGGCACCAAGCTGGAGGAATAGACATGAAACGTTAGATGTGAAAACGTGAGACGGTGTCTTGTCCTGAAATAGGTTGACAGGTGAAAAGATAATTCGTTTCACGTTTGACGTTCACGTCTCACGTTAAACTTCTTGCATATTTATTTTTTTCTTTGTATTATTGCAACGCTTGATTTAGAAACAGGAGAGAGATTTTCATGGCAAAACGTTGCGATATTTGTGGTAAGGCGCCCGGTTACGGCCACCGCATCAGCCATGCCCACAATTTGACTAAACGCCGCTGGCTGCCGAATTTGAAGAAGATGCGGGTCAAAATTGACGGCCACATCCAGTTAGTGAAAATTTGCACGCAGTGCATTAAGTCGGGTCGAGTGGTGAAGGTGGTTTAAGCCGTTAATAGGCGCGTCAAATTGCTGTCAGGGCAATGAATAGAATAGTTAGATGAAGATCGTTGCTATCTCAGACCTTCATGGCAATCTTAATCCCGTTCATAAAATCCTCGCTGTAGAAAAGCCCGATGTGTTGCTGTGTGCTGGAGATTGGGGCAGCGCCGGCGAAGTTTCTGCACGCGATTTCGAAGCCATCACCAGTAAAGTTTATACGCTCACCGTTTTTGGCAACAACGACCATCTCGGACTTCTTCCCCAAATAAAAAATGAAGACGGCTCCGCCATTTTACTTGAAAATGGGAAGGCGCGTGCGTATTTTGATGTGTGCATCGCGGGCATCAACGGCATCTGGGCGAAATCGCACAAACAGCCGTGGTACATCACCGATGAAGAAGTGGCCGCGGCGGCCGCGCAGTTGAAAGATCAGAACGTAGACATTCTTATTACTCACGGCTGCCTCATCGGTATGGCTGACCTGACACCGATGGGCACACACGGCGGCCAGCGCTGCTTCACCGAGGCGTTCAAAGTCGTGAGTCCAAAACTTCATCTTTGCGGCCATTTGCATCGCAAGAGTTTTTTCCAGACCAAAGATGGTCGGTTGGTGGTGAATATTGGCTATACCCGAGAAGGCGATTACGCGGTTTTTCATCTACAAGGCCATAGATTTGAATTTGAAAGCAAGGTTGTGTAGAATTCGCGCTGGGTCGTATTTGAAAAATGCAGTGCTTCTGTCCGGACAATCGATGCGTACCCATTCGTACAATTCAAATCACGAAATAGCACTTTTTCTCATCAGGCTGAAACTGGCATTGGAGTTGCAGAAAAAGAAATCGAAACGAGGAAGGTAGTCTAACATTCTTAGGAGGATTTATGTACAAAACTTTCACAATCGTTTTGACCGCGCTGTTCGTGGTTTTGGTTTATGGTTTGTGCCCTGCGCAGGAAACGGTGACCATCATCCCCACCGATTCCGAAGCGGCAGAGGGGTTGGATCTCGGCGCAGTCAGCGAGCTTTTCAAGTCGTCGGAGAATCTCGAAGAGTTTGAACACAAACTGAACGACCCGGAGGTCGGCGTCAATAATCTCGATCTCGATGACAACGGCGACGTGGAGTACATCCGGGTGGTGGAAGAAGTCGTCGATGAAACCCACGTCATCATTCTGCAGGCGCTGCTGGGCGAAAACCAATCGCAGGACGTCGCCACCATCGAAGTGGAAAAAGATGAGCGCGGCGAATACCAGATGCAGATGCACGGCAACGAGGTCATTTATGGCTATGATTATTACGTCGCGCCGGCGGTGGTCGATGTACACATCCACACCTGGCCGATCATCACCTGGATGTACCGTCCGCTGTATCGGCCGTATCGCTCGGTGTTTTATTTTGGGTTTTATCCGCGCTGGTGGCATCCCTGGCGGCCGGTGGCGTTTCACGTTTATCGCGCCCGACCGTTTGTCCGCACGACCCATTTTCACGTGACCAACGTCACCGTGGTGAGAAACGTGCACAAGGTCAATTATACCGCAACCTCTTCCACGCTGGTGCGAAAGAAGACCCGAGTTCAGGTTGGCGGCGAAGGAACTGGTTCGCAAGCCACCGTCAAAAAGACCGGCGTGAAAACGGTTGACACTGAAACGGGCGAAACTAAGGCGCGCGGGGAGGTTGAAAAAGAGGTAACGAATCCGGAGACCGGCCAGACCGGCACGGTGAAAAAGGTGGGAGAGAAAACCACCGATCCGGAAACCGGCGAGACCACCGTGCGAGGAAAGGTGGAGAAAGAAGTTACCAATCCCGAGACTGGCGAGACCCACTCGGTCAAAAAAGTTGGCGAAAAGACCACGGATCCGGAAACGGGTGAAACCACCGCGCACGGGAAAGTGAAGAAAGAGCACGAGAATCCGGAAACCGGACAAAGCACGGAGGTCAAAAAAGCCGGGAAAAAAGAAACCAACAAGCAGACCGGTGAAACCAGTACAGTAAAAAAGGGCAGCAAGAAAACCGAGAATACGGAAAAAGGGACGAAAACCGTAAAGAAGGGCTCCAAGAAGACGCAGAAAAATAAATAATAATCAGGATACCCTTGCGAAGGTTCTGAGCCTTCGCAAGGGTAGCGGTAACCTTGTCAATCTCCATCCCCCAACATAAAATTGACGAAGTCCGATCCGCCACCGACGTGTTGGAGTTGGTTTCGGGCTACGTGACCCTCAAGAAAAGCGGGCGCAATTATTTCGGGCTTTGCCCGTTTCATCCCGAAAAAACGCCGTCGTTCAGCGTCAATCCGGACAAGCAGATTTTTCATTGCTTTGGGTGCGGCGCCGGCGGCAACGTGTTTACCTTTCTCATGCGCCACGAGGGGGTCGGCTTTCCAGAGGCGGTGAAATTTCTGGCCCAGCGGGCGGGCATTCGGCTGGAGTTTGAAGAACGGGACGAGACGGTCAACAAAGAGAACGAGACCCTCTACTACACCAACGAATTCGCGGCACGATTTTTTCAGGAGACGGTGTTGTCGCCTGCCGGAAAAGATGCCCTGCGTTATCTGAATGACCGCGGCTTCAAAATGGAGGACATTCAAACCTTTGGCCTCGGCTACGCGCCGCCGGGCTGGGACAATTTACTCAATCATGCCAGAAAAGAATCCATCGGCGCCGAGCAGTTGGCGCGCGCGGGGTTGCTGATCAAAAAAGACGATGGCAGCTACTACGACCGTTTCCGCGACCGGGTGATGTTTTCCATCTGGAATCTCTCTGGCCGCGTGGTGGCGTTTGGCGGCCGCAAATTGCGTGAGGAGGAGGACGCACCGAAATACCTCAATTCTCCCGAAACCGCGGTGTACGAAAAGGGCAAATTGCTCTACGGCCTCTATCAGACCCGTGACGAGGTTCGCCAGCACGACCGCGCGATTTTTGTGGAAGGGTACACCGACTTGATGAGCCTGGTGGCGAGGGGCGTCAAGAATGTGGTGGCCACGCTTGGTACGGCGCTTACCGAAGATCACGCCCGCTTGATTCGGCGGTACACGAAAAATGTTGCGCTGATGTACGACAGCGACACTGCGGGGTCGGCAGCCACAGTGCGCGGCGCGGATATTCTGCTCGCCGGCGGATTGGATGTGTCGGTGGCCGGGCTCCCCGCCGGGCACGATCCCGATAGCTTTGCGCGCGCTGTGGGCGCTGACGCGGTACGCGAACATGTCGCACGCGCGGTCAATCTCTTTGATTTTAAACTCAATCAGGTATTGGCGCAGCCGCCGGAGAAGCGCACCGAGGGCATTCGCTCGCTGTTGGATTCGCTGGCCAAGCTTACCGACACCATCAAACGCAGTCTGCTGTTGCAGCGGGTTTCGGAAGCGCTGCAAATTCAGGAAAAGATTCTCTGGGAGGAGATGGAAACGATTCTGCGTCAAAAGCGAATTGGACAGACACGCCGCTCGCAGCTCGGGGAGCGGCTGACCGACTTGAGCCGGGTTTCCAAAGCCAATAAGAAAGAAGCGGCGGTGGCGGACCTGCTGCGCATTCTCATTCACGACTGGAGCCAGGCGGAATTTATTTTTAATGGCCTGGATACGGACGAAGTGGGCGACTCGCGGCTGATATCGATTCTCGTTTATCTAAAAAATCTTTTTAAATCGGGCGGGCGCCCCGACGAAATGGATTTGATAAATCGCTTCAACGAGGTAGAAATTTCTGCATTCATTGTTAAAGTGCTCAATGAAAGCTGGCAGGAGGTGGATTTGCCGCGCTGGGCTGGCGATTGCGTTGCTACCATTAAGATTGAAAATATGCAAGTTAAATTGAACGCGATTCGAGAGCAGATACGGGAGGCGCAGAACCGCGGTCAATCGGTGAAAGAATTGTTGAGTCTGTGCAAGGAGTTGGAGGAAGAGAGGAAGAAGTGGCAAGGCGTGAGACGTGTAAAGTGAAACGTGAGACGTGAAGGCCGCGGGCGCGCGGCTGCTCTTTCCGATTTTCGATTTGCGTTTTTCGAGTTCCGGTTTCTGTTTTCCGTGGGAAAATCGCTTGCTTGTTTTTTGATTATATTTTATATTCCAATCGATTAAAATGAACACCGGGCCCTTAGCTCAGTCGGTTAGAGCAGCGGACTCATAATCCGTCGGTCGAAGGTTCGAATCCTTCAGGGCCCACCGATTGAAGACAAAACTGATTAAATTAAAAGGCACCGCTCGGCTGCCTTTTTCTTTTCAGCAAACCCCATCCGCGAGAATTTATTTTTCTCTTGCACCCGGCAGCTTTTGTTATTATCTTTGGGCATTTTCAAGCACGGCCAAATGGGGTGCAAAGTCAAGCAAAGCGATTTACCCATCCGTGCAACGGTAAAAATGCGTCCCGCCATGGGATTTTTACAACTCCTCCCGATTCATTAATAAAAGTTTAGTTGAGAGATTTCACTAGTATTACCGAGGGAGACTTTTATGGCGGATTTAGAGTTAACCGCGCTGCCGCGTCGATTCGGTCAGACCACCCGCCGGGATGCCTGGTGGGTGCAACCGTTAGTGGTCTTCACTGCTTTCTCCGCTTTCATCATCTATTCCACCTGGGCCGCCTTTCAAGCTGAACACTATACGTTTGGGCCGTATCTCTCGCCGTTTTATTCGCCGGAACTGTTTGGCGATTCGCCTCACGGTTGGTTCGGACCCAAGCCCGATTGGTGGCCGCTGCTGCTGCCGTGGTCGCCGGCGTTCTTGATTCTGTGGGCTCCGGGTGGATTTCGTTTGACTTGCTATTACTACCGCGGGGCGTACTACAAAGCTTTCTGGGCTGACCCACCGTCGTGTACCGTCTCCGAGCCCCGCACGCGCTATCGAGGTGAACATTCTTTTCCGCTGCTCATCCAGAACGTGCATCGTTATTTTCTTTATCTGGCCTTAATCTTTTTGGTTTTCCTGTCCTATGATGTTTGGAAAGCCTTATGGTTTACCAACCCCGATACCGGCGTGGTCTCCTTTGGTATCGGCGTGGGCACGCTGGTGTTAGCTACTAATGTGGTTCTGCTCGGCGGCTATACCTTGGGCTGTCACTCACTGCGCCACCTGATTGGCGGCTTTCTGGATCGACTTTCCGGGGCGCCCATTCGCCGAACCGCATACAATTGTGTAAGCTGTTTTAATCGCCGGCACATGCTCTGGGCCTGGATGAGCTTGTTTTGGGTGGCGTTTTCGGATATGTACGTACGACTGTGTTCCATGGGAATTTGGTCGGACTGGAGAATTCTATGACGGCATCATACGAAACGCATGAGTACGATGTCTTGGTAATTGGCGCGGGCGGTGCCGGCCTGCGCGCCGCCATTGAGGCGTCGGCGAATGGAGTGTCGGTGGGTTTGGTATGCAAATCATTGCTCGGCAAAGCCCACACCGTGATGGCCGAAGGGGGCGTCGCCGCCGCATTAGCCAACGTCGACGAGCGGGACAACTGGAAGGTGCACTTTGCGGATACCATGCGCGGGGGGCAATATCTCAACGACTGGCGCATGGCCGAGTTGCACGCCAAAGAAGCGCCGGCTCGCGTGCGCGAATTGGAGTCCTGGGGCGCACTCTTTGATCGCACCGAAGATGGGCGCATTTTGCAGCGCAATTTCGGCGGCCACAAATATCCGCGGCTGGCGCACGTCGGCGATCGCACGGGATTGGAGATGATCCGCACCCTGCAAGATCACGGCATCCATCAGGGTATTGAAGTGCACATGGAATGCACGGTCATAACCTTACTCAAAGATGGCGAACGGGTTGTGGGCGCCTATGGCTACGAACGCGAAAAAGGTCGATTTAAAGTGTTTCCTGCCAAAGCCGTGGTGCTGGCCACCGGCGGCATCGGTCGAGCTTATAAAATTACCAGCAATAGCTGGGAGTACACTGGCGACGGCCAGGCACTGGCCTATCACGCCGGCGCCGAGCTTATCGACATGGAGTTTGTGCAGTTCCACCCGACGGGCATGGTCTGGCCTCCCGGCGTCCAGGGGATTCTGGTTACGGAAGGGGTGCGCGGCGAAGGGGGAATTTTGCTCAATAAAGAGGGGCGCCGATTTATGTTCGACGACATCCCGGAGCTCTATCGCAATCAAACTGCGGATAACGAAGAAGAGGGGTGGCGCTACACGCAAGGCGACCGCGACGCCCGCCGGCCGCCCGAGCTGCTAACCCGCGATCATGTGGCGCGCTGCATCGTGCGCGAAATCAAAGAAGGACGAGGCAGCCCACACGGCGGGGTGTTTCTCGATATTTCCTGGATCAAAAAGAAACTCCCCAATGCCGAGGAACACATCAAAAAAAAGCTGCCGAGCATGTATCACCAATTTAAGCAACTGGCGGATATCGACATCACCAAAGAGCCGATGGAGGTGGGCCCCACCACCCATTATATGATGGGCGGCATTCGCGTCAATGCGGACTCGCAGATGTCCATCGTGCTGGGCCTGTTTGCCGCCGGCGAGTGTGCTGCCGGTTTGCACGGCGCTAATCGCCTGGGGGGCAACTCGCTTTCCGATCTGCTGGTTTTCGGACAGCGCGCCGGTGAATACGCCGCGAAATTTGCCAAAGAAAATCGCGCGGGTAAAATCGATGAGCAAAAAATTGCCGCCGCGGCGAACTGGGCGGTGCAGCCTTTCGAGCGCCATGATGGCGAGAATCCGTATCAGGTACAATATGATTTGCAGGAAACCATGCAGAATCTCGTGGGCATCGTTCGCAAAGAAGACGATCTGCTGCAAGCGACGGAAGAGTTGCAAAAACTAAAAGACCGTGCCGCCCGGGTGCGGATTATGGGCAATCGCGAATACAATTCGGGCTGGCACACCGCGCTGGACTTGCATAGCTTGCTGACCGTATCGGAAGCGATTACGATGGCAGCCATAGAACGAAAGGAAAGCCGCGGCGCCCATTTTCGCGAAGATTATCCGGAAAAAGATGACAAGACCGGCAAATGCAACTACATCATTCGCAGAGATGGGGATGGCCAAATGCAGGTGCGCCGCGAACCCATTCCAGAAATGCGTGCTGACCTTAAAAAAATAATTGCGGAGATGAAGTGATGGCGACGGCAACGTTTCGCATCTGGCGCGGCGACAGCAAAGGCGGAAAATTCGAGAATTATGCCACCGAAATCGTTGAAGGTATGGTCGTCCTCGATGCGGTACATCAGATTCAGGCGGAGCAGGCCAACGACCTGGCGGTGCGCTGGAACTGCAAAGCCGGCCGCTGCGGCTCCTGCTCGGCGGAGGTTAACGGCCACCCCAAGCTCATGTGCATGACTCGGCTGAGTGACCTTCCCCTGGATAAACCGGTGACGGTTGAACCGATGAAGGCGTTTCCATTGATTAAGGATTTAGTCACCGATGTGTCATGGAATTTTCGGGTGAAGAAAAAAATCAAAAAATTCAAACCGCGACCGCCGGATGATAACGATGGCACCTGGCGAATGGCGCAGAAAGATATCGACCGCGTGCAAGAATTTCGCAAATGCATTGAATGCTTTCTGTGTCAGGACGTCTGTCACGTTTTGCGCGAGCATCACCTCCATGAAGAGTTCATTGGCCCGCGTTTTTTTGTGCACGTGGCCGCACTGGAAATGCACCCGCTCGACATTGAAAACCGTCTCGAAGATTTGAAGCAAGCGGACGGCATCGGCTATTGCAATATCACCAAATGCTGCACCAAAGTTTGCCCGGAAAACATCACCATTACCGACAACGCCATCATTCCGCTCAAGGAACGGGTGGTGGATGAGTTTTACGATCCGCTCGCCAGGCTTTTGCGGAAATTTCGGCGGAGGAAGTGACCCAATAATTTCAATCGCAGAATAAAAATAATATATTTAAAAGTAGTTGAATAAATCTGAAATCGTTATTACATTACTTCATTCAAAATCAAATCTTACAAGAGGTTGAAATGACAACAAAAGAAAAAATAATGAAAAACATTGATGAGCTTCCCGACGATTTACTAAAACAGGTCTATCAATTCATTAACTCAATTAAAGCTAAAAATTCAAAGAAAAAACGGGTTCGCACTTTCAAGCTAAAGGGGCAATTTGACAACGTAAATATTCGTCATAGTGCATATGAATGAGGTGTTGATAGATACAAATATTTTGGTATATGCGATTGATGAGGATTCAGAATTTTATCCTAAATCCCAAGAATTGTTGTATAATTCAGATTATGGTTTATTCACTACTTCCAAGAATTTGTCTGAATTTTTGGCGGTAGTAACAAAAGGCCAAGTTATTTCTTTGTCTATTGATGAGGCATTAGCTGTTTCAAAGGATTACGATGATATTTTGACCATTTATCCCAACGAAACATCATTTACCATTTTCAGAGAATTACTGCAAAAATACAAGCCCACTGGTTTAAGGGTTCACGATTTCGAGATCATCAGCATTGGATTAGCCCACAGAATCAATCAGATAGCCACGTTCAACACTGGAGACTTTAAAGGTGTTGCAGAAATAAATTTAATTACCATTTGAGTTACGGCATCGGCTATTGCAACATCACCAAATGCTGTACCAAGGTTTGCCCGGAAAACATCACCAATACCGACAACGTCATCATCCCGCTCAAGGAACGGGTGGTGGAGTTTTACGATCCGCTGTCAGGTTTTTGCGGAAATTGTTCTCAGGGAGGAAATAAGATTTTAAAGTGTTACTTCTGAATCCGGACGCTTCGGGACACTTTTTGCAAAAAAATTCCAATAGGCCAAATGCCAAATAAATTTACAGCTTGAAATTTGCGGCTAAGTCCGCAAGGAATTATTGAGAATGAAAAAGACCTTCGTAGATTAATTGCTTTTGACGTCTAATGATTGATAAAGTCATTTCTCAGTATAGAATTCTCGAAAAGATTGGCGAAGGCGGCATGGGCGAAGTCTATCTCGCCGAAGACACCGAACTCGATCGTAGAGTTGCTCTCAAGTTCTTGCCGTCCCATTACACTACCGACCCGGAAATCAACGCTCGTTTCAAACGCGAGGCCAAAGCCGCTGCGGCTTTGAATCATCCTAACATTATCACCATTCATGAAATTGGTGAGCACGCGGGAAAAGCCTTCATCGCCATGGAATATGTGGAAGGCCAATCTTTGAAAGACCTTGTAGGGGCGTATGGCCATACGCCCCTACAGATGCCCAAAATCATAGACATCGCCTGCCAGATCTGCGAAGGCCTGAGCGAAGCCCACCAAGTAGGCATCGTACACCGGGACATCAAACCCGACAACATCCTCATCGACTCAAAAGGCCGGGTGAAAATCGCCGACTTTGGCTTAGCGAAAGTCCGCGGCCGCACCAAACTGACCGCAGAAGGCTCCACCATGGGTACCCTCGACTACATGTCCCCGGAGCAGCTCAGCGGTGCTGATGTAGACCAGCGTTCCGACATCTGGTCATTTGGTGTGGTGCTTTACGAAATGACTACCGGCCAGTTACCTTTTCAAGGGGACTATGAAACCGTTGTTTGTTATGCTATTTTGCATGAGGAGCCTGAGCCAATATCCAAATTTCGTGATGATATTTCTAAGAACCTGGAAATTATTGTAGGCAAAGCTCTTGAGAAAAACGCCGAGAATCGATATCAAAACCTTGATGATTTGTTGGCTGACTTAAAATCAGATTATTCATCGACATCTGTTTTGTCGTCAACGGTTAGGAAACGCCGCTCAAAGAAAAAGACACTCTGGTTGGCAGCCATAACTGTCAGTACTATTCTATTGGCTGCGCTCATTAGCTTTTTCTTCTTTAACTCTGCAAATAAAATTGGTACAGGGCGCGATCGCATTGTCGTAGCCGTTTTTGAAAACCAAACCGGAGACTCATCTCTTGATCCTTTTGGACGCATGGCTGCTGATTGGGTTACGCAAGGTATTTCTCAGATAGATGTCATTGATGTTGTTCCTGCTTCCGCTGCATTCAGAGTTCATGCTAAAACTGGAACAAATGTATTGGCGCTTGCTGAGGAAACCGATGCGAATGTTGTGCTTTCAGGTGCTTATTTTATGGTGGGTGATAGCATTCATTTGGTGGCAGAAATCAACAATATGGACAAAGGAGAGATGCTTTCAGCTCTTCCCGTAATCAAGGGTCATAAAGATGCGCCATCGGAGATCGTTGCAGAACTGCGACAGCGGGTTATGGGTGCCGTGGCGCTTTATTATGATACAAATAGCCCCGGCGCCTCTATTCAACCACCCAAGTACGAAGCTTATCAAGAATATTTAATCGGCAATGAATTCTTTGGTAAGGATTATTCAAAAGCAATCACTCATTATGAAAAAGCAATAGAAATTGATTCGAACTTTTTTCAACCGCAATTATCTTTGGCATACGCTTATGGAAACATGGGAAAATTTTCCATTCAAGATTCTCTCACAAAACGTTTAAATCTTAGAAGAGAGCAGTTCTCTCAAATCGATCGCTACTGGCTCGATTGTTTTGGTGCCTTACAACAAGGCAATTTGAATCAAGCCTTAAGTTTTATACTTAAAATACAAAACTTGGATCCTAAAAGTAATGACACCAATAGCGATCTCGGTATCATAGCGATTAGGGTCAATCGTCCACAGTTGGCAGTAGATGCTCTAAGAAGAATTGATCCCGAGCAGGCGCTGGATTACATAGCCAGGTGGAGCTTTAATTATCTAACCGAAGCGCTGCACCTGCTAGGAAGGCATAAGGAAGAACTGACGGAGGCGCAAGAAAGACAATGTGACTATCCTGAAGATAAGTTCTGTAGCCAATCACGGGCATTAATCGCATTAGGCAGGGTCGATGAGATTGATGAGCTAATCGATCAAAGCATGTCGATTTCAGCAGAACCCTGGATTATGCACGAAGCGTTTGCAGAGTTGCGCGCTCATGGCTATCCCGAAGCGGCGCATGAAATGGCCAACCGACTTGTGGATTGGTATGAAAATCGAACACCGGAAGAAGCTGCAAAAGAAAGTACCCGAGCGGGATTAGGAGATGCATTGTATTTTGCCGAAAGATGGACGGATGCCGAAAAAATTTATAGAGAGTTGGCTATTGAGAATCCTGATAACATTTGGTATTTAGGCTCCCTGGGAGTGTCGGCGGCACGACAGGGAGATAAACAGGAAGCTTTAAGAATTTCAGAAAGATTACGGAATTTGAATAAACCATATTTAAAGGGTGAGCACACTTTTTTTTGTGCCTTGATCGCGGCAGTGCATGGCGAGAAAGAACGAGCCGTTGCTTTGTTACGAGAGGCATTTTCACAGGGTTGGCAGTATGGCATCCATTTGCATCAAGATATGGATCTGGAATCCTTGCGGGATTATGCGCCATTTCAAGAACTGATGAAACCCAAAGATCCTTACAATTGAGACCGGCTGAAAGACTTCAACTTATCGAATGGCTCGCGCAAAGCCTTGACAAACCTGATCAAAAAATAGAACAAATTTGGGCAGAGGAATCAGAAAAAAGATACCAGGCACTAAAAACCGGAAAAGTGAAAACCATCCCGTTAGACGAAATAATTCAACGGTACAAGTAGATGGATGTTGAATTTATAGAACCAGCTGCAATCGAATTAGATGATGCCGTTGAATACTATAATTTACAATCTTCGTGTCTCCCAAATTTGCAATATTAGCAGGAGTGAATCATGTTTCAACTTAAACCAATCTCCAAAGCCGGCATCCCGGCGGCGCTGGAAAAGGCCGAACGCTACCGTTTGCTCAATGAGCCGCGATTAGCCGAAAGCATTTGCCTGGACATTCTGGAAGTCGACTCCGGAAATCATAAGGGCATTTGTTAGCCAGTAAGTCGAGTGGTATATGAAAAAAGCACTGGTGGTCAGATTCATTTGTCATTTGATTTTGTCGCTGGTAATTCATAAATTTTGAATAACCAGAAATTGTTCAGTTTATAAATGTACTTTCAATTTTTTAGACGTACTTAATTAAGGTAAAAAACATGACCCTTACAATTAATAGTGAACCCACACCGCTTGTAACCGACAAAGACGGTGTAGCCCGTGTTGGCGGTACTCGGGTGACGCTTGATACGGTCGTTGCTGCCTTCAATGAAGGTGCCACTGCTGAGGAAATAGTCCAGCAATATCCATCTTTGCAACTAGCCGATGTTTATGCGGTGATTAGCTATTATCTAAGAAATCATTCGCAGGTGGAGGCCTACTTGCAAAAACGACGCAAGCAAGCCGAGCAGATACGCAAACAGAATGAGGCGCGATTTGACCCTCAGGGGATACGGGAGCGTCTGCTCGCTCGCCGTGCCAAGAGTAAGGGTTAATATTAATGCTTCGGTTAGCTGCTGATGAAAACTTTAATCGCAACATCGTACGTGGATTATTGCGCCGTAACCCAGAATTGGATATGGTTTGCATTCAGGATGTTGGCTTTTCAGACGCAGATGACGCCACCATATTGGAATGGGCAGCAAAAGAAAACCGAGTACTGTTTACCCATGATGTATCAACCATGACTCGTTATGCTTACGAACGTGTTCAGGCGGGTCTTCCTATGCCAGGAGTATTTGAAGTAAGCCGCAAGGTTCCAATAGGACGTGCCATTGAAGATATCCTAATTCTTGCAGAATGTAGTGTTGAGGGCGAATGGGAAGGCCAAGTGCGTTATTTACCTTTATAAAATCAAAGAAAATTTAAACAGATGAAACGGTAACCGGAGTCAATCATGTTTCAACTCAAACCCATCTCCAAAGCCGGCATCCCCGCGGCGCTGGAAAAGGCCGAACGCTATCGGCTGCTCAATGAGCCGCGATTAGCCGAAAGCATTTGCCTGGACATTCTGGAAGTCGATCCGGATAACCACAAAGCCATCGTGATCCTGCTGTTGGCCCTCACCGATCAGTTTGGTTCGTCGGCAGCGGTTGACGTGAATCAAGCGCGCGAACTCCTGCCCCGTCTGCGCGACGAGTATGAGCGTCATTACTACGCCGGCATAATTTGGGAACGCCAGGGGAAGGGTATCCTCGACCAGGGGATCCCCGGCGGTAAATTTATGGCTTACGAATGGCTGCGCGACGCCATGGAGCATTACGAGCAAGCCGAAGCCATTCGCCCGCCCGGCAACGATGATGCCATCCTGCGCTGGAACACCTGTGCCCGCCTCATTATGCGCCATCATCTCGAACCAAGAGGTGAGGAGTA
>Ga0247727_10002638_pt1 | contig 40663 bp, 33 predicted proteins | sample WisWelCaveWW1625_FD_202498 | JGI IMG/M metagenome (GOLD analysis project Ga0247727, IMG submission 202498) | Biofilm microbial communities from Wishing Well Cave, Virginia, United States - WW16-25 | ecosystem: Environmental > Aquatic > Deep subsurface > Groundwater > Cave microbial mat | place... | reverse complement strand
GGCCACCACCCGGCTCATCGAGGGGTTCCAGTTTCCGACGACGACCAGCGGTGGGGCGCCGTGGCCCGGTGGTGCGACGATTGAGTTCGACGCGCTACGCGTCTGGGCGCCGGGCAGCTAGCGGGAAGCACTGTTGGCGGCGGGTGAGCATGTCGCCCCCTGGGCCCGTCGCCTAGGGGGCGACGTTTTTCAGCAGCTGAGACTACGGTTGGCGTCGTTGAGCCATGTGGCCTCGCCAGTGATGTGTACTTCATGCCAGACATAGACATTGAGGAGGAGCCACAGCGCTTCGCTGTGATCGGCCCGCCCCGCTAGGTGGGTCTCTACCAGGGCGTCAAGCACGCGACGATCGAAATAGCTCGCGGCGGGGTGCCGGGCATCCTGCAGCCGACGAAGAACCGAGGTGTATGCCGAACTGCGGAACCATGCCGCTAGCGGCAGGCCGAACCCGGACTTCGGGCCACGGACGACTCTGGGACTCAACAGCCGTGCTGCCAACTGCCTCACGACACGCTTTGCACTGGCCCCCTTGATCTTCAGCGTTGAGGGGAGCGCCACAGCCCACTCCACGAGCGGCACGTCGAGGAACGGCACACGCCCCTCCAGTCCGCACGCCATCGTCATCCGGTCCATCCGTTCCAGTGCGCAGCCCAAATAGGTCCGGAGTTCGTACCGGGAGATCGAGCCGATCGGATCTCCCGGGACCATGCTCTCTCGCAGCAACGCGCGCCGCACGGCGGTAGCCTCGGCCAGCGGATTCCCAGTGAGGGCTGCCACCAGCTTGGGGTCGAGATAGGCGGAGTTGAAGAGGACCGCGTCCTCGAACGCGTGTGGGAGCAGTCGGGCAAGGAAGGCGGCCCGATGACCGGGGGCGGTACGGATGAGGCGAGCGCCGGCCACGCGCGCCCAGCGGGGTAGGTAGTGGGCGACGGCATTGAGGCGCGCCACGTGGTAGCGCGGGTACCCGCAGAGCAGCTCGTCTGCTCCCTCCCCCGTCAGCACGACCGTCACGTGTTGACGCGCCAATCGACTTAGCCAGTAAAGGGGCACAGAGTTCGGATGACTGAGTGGCTCGTCGTGGTAGCGGATGAGCTGCGCGAGTACATCCACCAAGTCGGTGCCTCGTGCCAAAGTGGAGTGATGCTCCGTGCCGAAGCGGGCAGCCGTTTCCCTAGCGAGGGGGGTCTCATCCCACGCGTGATCGTCGAAGCCCACGGAGAAGGTGTGTAAAGTCCCAGGGGTGTTGCGTGCCGCGTAGGCGGTCACCAGGCCCGAGTCGATTCCCCCGCTGCAAAATGTACCGAGCGGTACTTCGCTCATGAGCTGCGACCGGACTGCGCGCTCGAGGTGTCCGTCGAGTGCCTCCACTGCGGTCGCGAGGTTCGGCGTGGTGGCGGGCTGTTGACGGGCGACACTCCAGTAGGGCTGCACCGACAGTGCGCCTGTCTCCCAGACGGCGACATGCCCCGGCGGCAGACGCCTGATTCCCTGGAAGAATGTTCGGTCCCAGGCCACATGACGAAACGTCAAGTACTCCTGAAGCGCCAGCGGGTCCGCTTCAGCGGTGCCGTTCACAGCGGCGAGAATCGCTTTGACCTCAGACGCGAAGAACAGCCCTTCACTCGTGAGGGCGTAGAACAAGGGCTTGATCCCGAGATGATCCCGGACGAGTGTGATGCGACTGTGTGCGATGTCGTGCAGGGCGAACGCGAACATGCCGTTGAGATGGCAGGGGAGTTGCACGCCGTACTGCTCGTATCCGTGCACGAGCACTTCCGCATCGGACTGCGTTCGGAAGCGGTGACCGAAGCTGGTGAGCCGTCGGGTCAACTCGCGGTAGTTGTAGATCTCGCCATTGAACGTGACCCAGACGCTCTGATCTTCGTTGGCGAGCGGCTGGCCGCCGCCGGTTAGGTCGATGATGCTGAGGCGGCGATGCCCCAGCCCCACCGCGCCGCAACAGTGCACGCCGGCGCCGTCAGGCCCCCGGTGCGCGAGTGTATCGCGCATCCGGACGAGTCGTTGAGCCTCGACCGGGCGGCTTCCGTCTCGGTACGCAATCCCGCAGATTCCGCACATCGCGCACCCCTGGGTCGGAGGCTGTCTCAAGCGTCGAACGCGCGGCGGTGCCAGATTCGTGCCACCACGCGCCGGTGGCACAGGGGTTGCTATTCACGGAACCACCGATGGGGTTCAGCGAGACCATCTACTGCCGCGCTCCGGCCTGGAGCCAGACCCTGCTGCTCAATGCCTACGCGTGGCGCATCGAGCGGCATCGTTACGGTCAGCCGTACAGGCAGGCCGTCGGCCAGCTGCTGGCCCAGGAGCGGTGGCCCCCCGAGCGCCTGCGGGATTACCAGGACGCTCGGCTGCGGGAGATCGTGGCTGTTGCGTACGGTCGCAGTCCCTATTACCGGCGGGCGTTCGACGCGGCGGGTATCAGGCCGTACCAGATCTGCGGCGTCGCCGACCTGCCGCGGATCCCGCTCCTCACGAAAGAGACGGTTCGCGAGCATCGGGCCGAGCTGCTGACGCGCGAGCGGCCGGGACAGGGCTGGCTGGCCGGGCATACCAGCGGAACCACGGGCTCGCCGCTAGAGGTTTGGTACGACCAGGCGACTTGCATCTTGAACAACGCGGTCGACCGCAGGCAGAAGGTGTGGGGTGGGATGTCCGACGACGCCTGGATCGGGCTCCTCTTGGGCCGCGTGATCGTTCCACCGCGACAAGCGGCGCCACCGTTCTGGCGCACCAATTGGATCCAGCGCCAGGTGTGGTTCTCGTCCTTCCACATGCGCGATCGGTGGCTCGGCAGCTACGTCGTCGAGATGCGGCGGCGCGGCCTGCGGTTCCTCGAGGGGTATCCCTCAACGCTCTACATTCTGGCCACCTACCTCAGGCAACGCGGGATCACACTACCTATGCAGGCGGTGTTCACGTCGTCCGAGACCCTGCACACCGTTCAGCGGGAAACCATCGAAGCGGCGTTCGAGTGCCGGGTGTTCGACTTTTACGGGCTGGCCGAACGAGTCATCTTCGCCGGCGAGTGTGAGCGGCACGCGGGCAAGCATGCCGCAGAGGAGTTCGGGATTGTCGAGGTTGTGGACGAGGACGGGTTACCGGTCCGGCCTGGGCAGGCGGGCTACCTCGTGGGGACCAGCCTCCACAACACGGCCATGCCGCTCCTCCGCTACCGAACGAGCGACGTCTCCGCGCTGACTCTGGAGCAGTGCGAGTGTGGCAGGACGTCACGGCGCGTTCGCGACGTGACCACAAAGGCGGAAGACATCGTCGTGACGCCGGACGGGCGCATGGTCTCGCCCTCGGTGCTGACGCACCCGTTCAAGCCGCTCGATCAGATCCTCAAGTCGCAGATTGTGCAGGACCGACCTGACCACATCGTGGTCAAGCTCGTTCCATCCGGCGCCTTTGAGGCGACGCACGAGCGGCAACTGGTCGCCGCGCTGCGGGAGCGTCTCGGGCCGCACATGGCGGTCGAGGTGCGAATCGTCGACGACATCTCACGGGAGCCGTCAGGGAAGTATCGGTGGGTGGTCTCTCAGGTGGCCCACAGCTGCCGGTTCCCCTGGGAGGAGGAGGCGTGAAGCGCCTGCTGTTCCTGTCGCAAACACTGCCCTACCCGCCAGACGGGGGAGTAAACATTCGCACGTACCACGTGCTTCGACTCCTCGCCCAGGAGTTTGCCATCTCCGCGCTTTGCTTCTATCGCCGGCAGGACCGGGCGTCTCGCGAGGCCGTCGAGGCGGGGCTCGCAGGGCTTCGCACGTTCGTTCGGGCCGACGCGTTCCCCATACCGCAAGAGCATGCCCCTTGGCGGCGTGTATGGGATCACGCGCGCAGCGTCATCCACCGGCGCGCCTACACGGTCTATGCATACGAGTCGAGCGGCTTCCGGGCGCGGCTCGACGGGCTGCTCGCGAGCCGCAGCTTCGATGTCGTCCACGTCGACAGCCTGGACCTCTCGGCGTATCTGCCGGCGCTGGCCGGTCTCCCCATCGTTTGCACGCACCACAACGTGGAGTCCGTACTGCTGCGCCGTCGTGCTGAGCGGGAGCGTGCGCCGTGGCGCCGGGCGTACCTCGCGTGGCAGGCCGGCCTCGTGGAGCGCGTCGAGCGGATGTGGTGTGAGCGGGTAGCGCTGAATGTCGCGGTATCGCGCAGCGACCGGGAGGAGCTGGGACGGATAGCACCCAGGGCAACTGTGACGGTGGTCCCGAATGGTGTCGACGTTTCGACCTTTGAGCCGGCGCCGGGAGCGGACGACGGAATCGTGTTCGTCGGGGGCGCGAACTGGTTCCCAAATCGGGACGCGCTCGAGTACTTCTGCCGGGATATCCTCCCGCTGGTGCGCGCCCGCTGTGGCTCGGTTTCAGTTCGCTGGGTGGGGCGCTGTTCGGAGCGCGACGCCAAAACGTTCGGCGAGCGGCATGGGGTCGCGCTGACCGGATACGTTGCGGACGTACGGCCCTACGTCCGAGACGCCGCATGCTATGTGGTCCCGCTGCGTGTCGGGGGTGGCACGCGGCTCAAGATCCTGGACGCCTGGGCGATGGGTAAGGCGGTCGTGAGCACCTCCATCGGCTGCGAGGGCCTAACGGCGGTGGACGGGGTGAACATCCTGGTGCGCGACACGGCGGCCGGATTCGCTGAAGCGGTGCGGACCGTCCTCGCCGACGAGGCGTTCAGGGCGCACCTTGGCGGGAACGGTCGGAGGACAGTTGAAGGCGCGTACGACTGGAACGTAATTGGCCGCGAGCTGCTACGCAGCTACCGATCGCTGGGTGATGGCCTCCCCTCTCGGGGTGCCGCGATGACCTCGGCGTTGGCTGATCTCACCGGCCCGAGTCCTTCGCGAGAATGATATTTTCTCCTCGGTGGAACCGCTTGAAGTTGAATTGGCTGGTCGCGCGGTCGAACGTCGCACTGCAGCCCCCGCGCAGCCAGTCGTGCAGCTCGATGACAATGACATGAACCTTGCTCAACCACATCTCCGAGCTCGGTCCAAACACTTCTTGCTCGGCACCTTCGATGTCGATCTTCAGAATGCCCACGGTCTCGGCCGCCGCGAGCGCCATCAACTCCGGGACGGTGACTCCCTGCACGGCCTCGGAGTCCGCGGCTGCGGCTTCAACGACCCGAAACGCCCACGGCTCGTCGTGCGGGTTCGCGATTCTCAGGGTCGTGCTCCTGCTCCACAAGGCCGCCCGCACGGTGGTGATGTTCGCGTAGGGCGCCGTGTTGCGAATGAGCAGTTCATAGTTCACGCGCTCGGGTTCGACGGCGATCACACGAGCTTCTGCGAACCGGTGAGTGAAGAACAGGCTTGCGTAGCCGACGTTCGCACCCGCGTCAATGATGAGGGCTGGCTGCCCATTGGGGAACGGAAAATCATACTCGCGGGAGATGAACACCTTTTCGAACGTGGGGACGTCTGATGTGCCGGTTCGCACGAAGACGTGCGCTGCGTAGCGGGGAAGGCGGACCTGCACAAGCTCGTTCTGGGACTTGACCCGCTGCAGGATGTCGGGGCCGCAGGCAGGCCCGAAGCGATAGACGTACTTGAGGACTCGCTTGACAGCGGACCATGCTGTGCCACCGAGCATTACGGGCCTCCACCGTTCCGGCTGCGTCGGGCGCGCTCGCGTAGACGTCAGCAAACGCCAAGGGGTCTAATAAGCAAGTCTCGCGCCAGGCCAGCGACCAGTGGCGGGGGTGGCGTTTCGACCGGGCCCCCGGGGTACCCTGGCCTGCACGAATCTTGCGCTCGCACCTAACCGGCTTGAGACGGAGGAACTAGACCGTGGGCCGCAGACCATGAGCGACTGGGGTCGGCAACCATGAAGGTGCGGGGTGGCGTGCCCTGCCAGCCGGCGGAGGGTCAGCGTTTGCGCCTGGGGTTCGCCAGCAACGAACCGCGCTCCCGGTACCTGGTATCCGAGCTTCGGGAGCTCGCCGAAGAGGTGGTCGAGATCGACTTCGACCACATCGACGCGGCGACCAAGTACTCGGCGGCGCTGTTGTCGTGGCGACGACCGCGCTCCGACTGGTGGGAGGCCTACCAGATGCATCCCTTGGTGCAGCGCCGGCGGCGGGTCATCCTGCAACGGGCCTTGGCGGCGGTTGACGCCGAACTCGATGCGCTGGTGATGTGGGGCAGCTGGTTCCATCCCTTCCGCACCCGCCCCGCGTCTGGGCTCACCTACTTCAACTACATCGATCAAAGCTACTCTCTGACGCCCAGCTTCGGCGAACCGCGGGCGTCACCGCGTGGCCGCACGCAGGCCCACCGGCTGCAGGCCGAGACTTACCGCGACTCTCAAGGCATTCTCTGCATGTCTCAGTGGGCGAGAGCGCAGACGCTCGCAGCGCATACAGTTCCCGCGGAGAAGGTCCATGTCGTGGGTTGGGGGCCCTGTGGGGTGGACCTGTCCTCGGAAGAGATACCGGCGGACAGCCGCGAGCCTCTGATCCTTCACGTGTCCAACAGTTTCTACCGCAAAGGCGTGGACTACCTCCTCGAGACGGCACGCCTTGTCGCGGAAGCGGAACCGAGCGCGCGTTTTCTCGTGATCGGAGACGATTGTGAGAAGATGCCCGTGCGGGACACGGCCAACGTGACGTTCGTCGGCCCGGTGGTGGATCGGGAAACGCTCGCGGCGTACCTGCGGCGGGCTAGCCTGTTCTTTCTGCCTCACCGGTTCGACCGGTCTCCGCACGTTTTGGTGGAGGCCATGAGCGCGGGACTGCCGATTGTCACGTCGTCGCAGGGGGGTAGCGTCGAGCTCGTAGCCGGCAGTCGCGCGGGGTACTGCGTGGCGATTGGGGACGTGCCAGGCTACGCGCGAGCGATCATGGCCCTGCTCCGCGATCCCGCAGCCCGGTCGGGCATGGGGGCGCACGGCCGGGCGGCGGTGCGCCGGACGTACAACTGGCGTGCGGTCGCGGCCACGATCCTGCGTGTTGCGGCGCAGGCGATCAAGCGCGCCGGCCAGCGGGCAACGCCCCGATGACCGCGATCATCGACCGCCTCGCCGACGTGCTGCAGGTCTGGCTGCGGCGGACTGGTGCCATTCTGTGCTACCATGGGATGACGAGCTTGGGCGTTCCTGCGAGTGGGTCGCTCCATCTGCCAGCGACTGACTTTGCTGCCACGCTGGAACTGCTGCATAACACGTGGACCACCGTGCCCCTGGAGGAGTTGGTGCGGCGTCACGAGGACGGGCGGACGACGAAGGGCCTGGTCGCCATCACGTTCGACGACGCATACGCCACCATCCTCGGGGTGGCCGCAGACCTGATTGCGCAGGAGACGATTCCGATCACCGTGTTCCCGGTGGGTGGGGCGCTGACCAGCGGCAGCCGTTTCTGGTGGGATCGCGTGGACGACGTGTTCCCGAGTCTCGCTCCCGCACGGTGGCGCCAGTTCGAGGATGCGTGTGGTCTTCCTGAGGCGTACCGTCGCGGGCAGCCCTCGGCGTTGGGCCCTCTGCGCCCGTTGCGGCAATGGATACTCGCGGGGTTCCATGGGCGCTGGCCGCAGGCGCTGTCGTCCGAGCTCGAGGAGCTCGAGCGGGAGGCTCAGCGGTCGACGGTGCAGCGCTCGATGTCGGTCGCGGAACTCACGGCACTGGCCGCCCGCGCGCCGATATACGTCGGCGTGCATACGGTGACGCACCCGGTGCTGCCGTTCCTGTCGGATGCGGAGGTGGAGCGAGAGATCATGCAGTGCTTTGATCTAATTTCGGAGCGCTGCCCAAATCCCGTTCCGATCCTAGCGGTGCCCTACGGACTGGCCGACGCTCGGACCGTGAAACTGGCACGGGCCTGCGGGATGATCAGTTCGCTGTCGCTGGCGGGCAGCGCGCTCCGTAGCGAAACGTCGGTCGAGTGGCTGCCGCGCATCTGTCTTTCTGCGGGTGTGTCGCGTTGGAAGCTTAACCTGCGTCTGGCGGGCGCGACCGGCAGGCCGTGGTTCTCCCGAACAGAACCGCATTTTCCGGCGCTTCCCTCCGCCACGACCTGACGATGCGACTCGCCCGCGCCGGCTTCGCGCCGCTGGCCTCTTTTCACCGACGGCGGCCACCGCACAGTTGGCTTCGGAGCTCGCGCTGATGGGTTCCGTGCTGGTGACGGACGGCCATGAGCGCGCCGCTCTGGCGGTCGTGCGTTCGTTGGGGCGGGCTGGGTATCGGCCGTTCGTCTGTTCACCCCGAGCCCGAGCGCTGGCGGGCGCGTCGCGTTATTGCGCCAGACAAACGGCGGTGCCAGATGCCCTGGAGCAGCCCGCGCTGTTCGCTGTGGCGGTTGACCGCCTCGTGCGTCAGTGGCACATCGACGTGCTCCTGCCGATCACGGAGGCCTCGCTACTGGCTCTCCTTCCCGAGCGGCAGCGCTTCGAGGGCGTACGTATCCCGTTTCCACCGGATGCGCAATTCCGTCGCATTTGCGACAAGGCTGCGGTTCTCGACGCTGCTGGCGCACTTGGAATCGCGGTGCCGCAATACCACACGCTGCCGAGTCCGGACCATCGTCGCACGCTCGTCCCTGCGGAGCTCTCCTACCCTCTGGTCGTCAAGCCAGCACGCTCAGTGAGCGAGGCAAACGGACACCGGATCAAGTCGGGGGTGGCGCATGTGCGCGACTGGGACGCGTTGCAGCGGGCGCTTGACCAGGCCGCGGCGGGGGCGTATCCCCTGCTGCTGCAGCGACGGATCGTCGGCCCCGGAATCGGGATCTTCCTGCTACTCTGGGAGGGACAGGTCCTCGCGACCTTCGGGCACCGACGCATCCGGGAGAAGCCACCGTCCGGCGGCGTCAGCGTGTACTGTGAAAGCATCGCGGCTCAGCCGGACCTGGTGGCAGGCTCCCGGGCGCTGCTCGAACGGTTCGGTTGGGAAGGGGTGGGGATGGTTGAGTTCAAGCTGGACGTTGCCAGCGGGATTCCATATCTCATGGAGGTGAACGGGAGGTTCTGGGGCTCGTTGCAGCTGGCGATCGACGCGGGCGTCGATTTCCCGGCCCTGCTTCTGGCCGCCGCGCTGGGCGGCGGGGTGGGGCCCGTGCGCAGCTACCGAGTGGGCGTGAAGAGCCGCTGGTGGTGGGGTGACGTTGACAACCTGCTCGCGCGCCTGCGCCGCTCCAAAGAGGACCTGGGGCTCTCGGGGGACACCCCCGGACGCTGGCGCGCCGTCGCGGAGTTCCTGAAGGCGGCGTGGCCTGGCACGCGCGGCGAGGTGCTCAGGTTGCGGGACCCCATGCCATTCGTGCAGGAGACTCTCGATTGGTTGCGCCGGCGGTGAGCCGTCGGGGCCAGAGAGCGGCGCTGGCGCATCCCGGGCACGGGCTCGCGTCCGAAGTGTCGGTTCTCGGGAGGGGGAGGGTCTCCGCGTGACCCTGCAGCTCGTGGTCTCGGTGGACGTCGAGGAAGACAACTGGCTCCCGACGCGCGATCGTCTCAGCACGGAGAATGTTCGAGAGCTTTCGTCGCTAGCGGTTCTTTTCCAGCGCTTGGGAATTCGGGCCACCTACTTGACGGCCTACCAGGTCGCTATCCGGCCATGGGCGGCCGCGCTTGTGAGAGACATCGCTGCGGGCGGACGCGCCGAAGTGGGCAGCCACCTGCACCCCTGGAACACGCCTCCGTTCGACGAGCAACCACGACACTATTCGGTACTGAAGCACTACTCCCCGGAGACTCAGCTGGCGAAGCTTCGGCGCCTGACCGAGGCTGTGCAGGAAGCCTTCTCGATGCGTCCCACGTCGTTCCGGGCGGGCCGCTTCGGGCTGGGCCGTGACACCGTACAGGCCCTGATTCAATGTCGCTACGAAGTTGATAGCAGCGTGACGCCGTTTATCTCCTGGGCCGAGCACGACAACGGGCCCGACTTTCTGGGTGCGCCGGTCTGCGCCTACACTCTCGACGGTCGGACGGACATTCGAGTACCGGCTCGGCACGGGCCCATAGTCGAGCTTCCCATCACCGTCGGGTATACCGGGGTGCCTCTTGATCGCTGGCAGGAGTTGGCGCGTGTGTTCCGAATGAGGGCAGTCAGCAGGCTGCACCTTCCTGGCCTTGCGGCGCGCCTGGGCCTGACGAGGAGAGTGATTCTCAGCCCCGAGACGAACTCGGTCGAGGACATGCTTTCGGTCAGTGGCCGCGTCCTCGAAGGCGGCGGCACGCAGCTACACGTGTTCCTTCACAGCACCAGTCTACGGCCTGGGCTCGGGCCATTCACGGCTTCACGAGCGGACGTGGGTCGGCTGTACCGGGCGCTTGAGCGATACGTCGAAGGGCTGGTGAGAATGGGCTCCCCGTCGTTCGTGACCCTCACCGAGGCCGCCCATTCGGCAGCGCCGTCGACGCCGAGGCCGTCCGGCCCGTCTCCCAGTGGCGGGTCCGCGAGCGCGGCGGAGTCGTCGCGTTACACACCGGCAGCGCGCGCCCCGTCGGTCTCCGCTCCCCCGATGTCGTCGACACCGTGGCGCCTACTTGTGATCAACTATCACTTTCCTCCCGAGAGCTCGGCCGGCGGCCTGCGCTGGGCCGGGCTCTCGAAGTATCTCGTGCGCCTTGGCTGGGAGGTGCACTGCCTGACCGCCGCGTCGGGGGCCCAAGTGGGAACCAACGAAGGCGTCCAGGTCCACGTCTGTCCGCGCCTTCGCACGCTGAACGATTTGTACAACGCGGTGGTGCGTCGGGTGCGGACCGTCTGGACGGTGCAGGGATCAGACTCCGGGGGCGCCGCTCCTCCGCCGGCGACAATTGTCCGACAGGTGCGCAGAGAGGTTGCCTCTGTGCTGGGTCTTCCGGACGAAGGACGCGGCTGGGTGCTCCGGGCGTCGGCCCGCGCGCGATCACTGGTCCGCCGGTTTCAGCCCGATGTCGTCGTCAGCAGCGGCCCGCCACATAGCGCCCATCTCGTGGCGCTGTTTGCAACGGCGGGCGGTCGTCGCCCCGTGGTCATAGACATGCGCGACCCCTGGACGACTGACTCCGGGCCGTGGCGGGATCATGCCGTCTACGGCACCCGCGTTGCGCGGTTCGTAATCGCGCGGCTGGAACGGCTATGCTTTCAGGCGGCGTCCCTTGTCATCGCGAACACGCGTGAGTTCGCTGATGCGCTGGTGCGAAGCCATCCCGGCCTGCGTGTGGCATGCGTGCCCAACGGAGTCGATCCGGAGCGCCTGCCCCCGCCCGCTCGCGAGCGACTTCCAGGGTTGGCGGTCGCCTGTGTGGGAACGTTGTACGGGGCCCGGGACGTCGGTCCGGTATTGACGGCGTTCCGGCTCTTTCTCGAGCAGTGCCCCGGGGCGGCCGCCGCCGGTTCGCGGCTGCGCGTCGCGGGCCACAGGGATCCTGGCCCCGCGGCACGGCTCCGAGACCAGATCATCGAATCGGGCATCGGGGCCGCCGTGGAGGTGCTCGACGTCCTCCCCACACCTCAGGCGCTGGACCTCGTGAGTCGCTCTCACGTGGCGGTGGTGCTCGCACAGGGCCAGCCACTTCAGGTGCCGTCGAAGCTATACGAGGCGGTCGGCATGCAGGTGGCCACCCTGGTCATCGGGGAAAGCGGCGGCGCCACGGCGCGCGAGGGGAGGCGCATCGGTGCAATCACCAAGGAGCCTGATGACATCAACGGCATTTGTGAGGTATTCAAACAGGTCTGGGCTGGCCAGGCTCCGAGTGATGGTTCGCCAACTGACGTGTTTCACTACACCCGCATCGCTGAAGTGCTGGACCGGTTGTTGCGCGATGGCATGAGTGCCGATTCACGCAACTTGTCTGGGGAGCAGGGCCGGTAAGTTTAGCGGCTCACGCGCGGTTTCGAAGAGATCGGGCGGACTCCATCCACCATTCCTGCGAGGTGTGCCGCACCAGCGTCAGCACGCCAATCTGTTGCACGAGCGTCCGAGCCGCCGCGGACTTGGCTCCGGCTCAGGGCACGTGCCGGAGGTAGAGCACGGCGTCGCCGCTGGATGGCGCGGTGAAAGTGCCGGTCGCGCCGCCGACAGTCGTGCCGCCAGGCGTGGTCTCCCCGGTGCCCGGCGCGAACCATTCGACGGCGAGTGTCCCGCCCACGCCGGTGAGGTCCACCGTCACCGATCCCCCGGTGGGCAGGTAGACGAGGTATTCCGCTTCCTGAGTCGTGGGCTTGGCGAGGCAATACCCCGTCGAGGCAAGATCCTCCCGGGGCAGCATGGCGGCGAGGGCCACCCGGTTGGCGTAGCTCCGCGCGTAGCCCAGGTTCACGCGGATCTGCTCCCAGCGCGGATCCGCCAGGTCGTACTGCGCCGAGACGGGGAACGCGCCGTCATAGGGGTCCATGAACTGCGGGTTCAAGCCGCGCGTGAGACTCTTCCACACCAAGGGCTCGTCACCGCAGATGCCGCAGACGTGATCCGTGTCGTAGAGGATCACCTTGCTGCCATCGGCCGCCTGAGGATCGGTCGTGTTGCCGCCACCATACGGGGCAATCCAGTCGGCCGGGCTGGCGAACAAGTCGGCGTCGTTACCGCCCCGCCACAGGTGCGTCATTCCCACGGGATGCTGCTTGGGCTTCCCGGCCTCGTACTGGTGGATGTACGTGATGAGGTGCACCTGCCAGGATTCTCCTCCTCCGGGACTCTCGTTGCTAATCTCGTAGAGAACATTGTCCAGATCGTTCACGGCATCGATGACCCTGCGGACATAGGCTTCCTGCAGCGCGGTAACTGCCGGGACCTGGAGCGTGTGGGTCTCGTGGCCTTCGCCGTCGTTGTTGGGGTCGCCGTCGATCCCGTTCACGTTGTTCCCGCGGTGGAACGGGTGACCCGACCATGGGTTGCCGATTCCCAGGTCCTTGTTCTCGATGCTCCAGCCGTTGAACAGCATGATCGAGACGTAGAAGCCCCGCTGCCCTGCCTCGATGACGCGCTGGCGCAGCCGGTCGAAGTAGGCTTGGTTGAACTGCGTCAGGTCGAACTTGGGCTTGCCGTCGAGGGCCGTCCCGGGGCCCGTGCGCCGGTAGGGCATCGGATCGAACCACAGGTCGTCGGGGGTCTCGGCGCTCCACCGGGCCTGCTCCCACCGCCACAGCCGGATGAAGTTGTGACCGCGTTGCTCGAGGAACGTGAGATAGGCGCTCCAATCGAACGCCCTGGGCGGGTCGGAGGGGCTGCTGTTGACGAAGTTGGTCCAGGTGTGCGCACCCGTCAGATAAACGACGCGCCCCGTCGCGTCCGCAAAGTAGCGCGGATTCGTCGGATGCACCCGGAGCGGGCCGGAGACCCGCGCCGCCGTCACAGTGATCGCCGCCGCGCCGTTCCTGCCTTCGGCCGCCGCCGTGATCGTCGCGGCGCCAACCGCCACCCCGGTCACCAGCCCGGTGTCGTTCACCTGGGCGACGGCCGAATCGCTCGTGGACCAAACGACCGTGCGTCCAGGCAGCCGATTCCCGGCTGCGTCGAGCGCAGTGGCCGTCAGCCGCTCAGTCCGGCCGACGGCGACCGTTGCAGTCGGGGGACTGACGGCCACGGATGCCACGGACTCTCGGGCGACGGGGGTCTGTTCACAGGCAGCGACCAACAGCGCCGCCGTCACGGCCGCAGCGAGCGGCGCCAGTGCCCACCCCGACCGAAAGCCGAGCATCAGGCGTTCTCGAGTCATTGGAAGCCTTGAGGGGCCGCGAATCCTGTGCCGCCGGAGCTGCCGCACGGATGGTCGCCCATTGCCGGCCAGCCTCACTGCCGGGGGCGCCCCGGGGAGGCTCGCTCCAGATGTTGCACCAACGCAACACCAGGGGTGCGCGCGCCATGGACAGCGGGCGCCCGCAAGCGGCTCAAGCCGCACATGTCATGGTGTTACAACGTTTTGTCACTTAGTCCGGGTCTTGCGTATCACGATTGCAGGTCAAATCGGGCTCCTCAAAGTGTCAACAAACGCGGCGGTGATGGAGAAGGGGCGGAACCTAGCGATGAGCGCTTGGCTGGGGCACCTGGTCGCCAGGCGGGATCTGCTCTACATGCTCACCTGGCGTGACATCCGGATCAAGTACAAGCAGTCCATCATGGGTTTCCTCTGGGCCATCCTGCTCCCCATGGTGATCGTCCTCGCGGGCGTCGTGGTCCGCTACGCGTTCTCATGGATTACTCGAGCGCCGCTGGCGCTGGCCGACATCGCATCGGTCAGCGTGCGGGCCGTGCCGTGGGCGTTCTTCGTATCCTCGATTCGGTTTGCGAGCACCAGCTTGGTTTCCAATCGAGACCTCGTGACCAAGATCTACCTTCCGCGGGAGATCTTCCCGATCGCCGCCATGCTGTCGCAGTTGGTGGATTTTGCCGTGGCCGCGGTGGTCATGCTGGTCGTCTTGGCCGTGCTGGGTGTGGGCGCCAGCGTGGAGCTGCTATGGGTGCCGGGCCTCGTGATCATCCTCGTGCTCCTCACCACGGGGCTCGGGATCCTACTGTCCGCGGCCAGCCTCTTCTTTCGCGACGTCAAGTACCTAGTCGAGGTCGTTCTGACGTTCGCGATCTTCTTCACGCCTGTGTTCTACGACGCGCGCATGTTCGGGCTGTGGGCGCCGGTCCTGATGCTCAACCCAATCGCGCCCTTGCTGGAGGGCTTCGCGAACGCCGTCGTGCTGCACACGGCGCCGCCCATCGCCTGGCTCGGTTATAGCACGGGCGTGTCGCTCGTCACGTTCTTCGCCGCACTCCGCGTGTTTCACAAGCTCGAGCCCTACTTCGCGGAAAGCGCGTGACCTCGGATGACCGACATTGTCATGCGACTCGACGGCGTGTACAAGAAGTTCCGCAAGGGCGAGATGTACGATTCCCTTCGCGATCTCATTCCGGCCCTGACCGGGAGATTGCTCCGGGGGAGCGGCGGCGATGCGCTCGCGCCGCGGGAGTTCTGGGCGCTCCAGGACGTGACGTTCGGCGTCGAGCGGGGCGAAGCGTTCGGGATCATCGGCAACAACGGCGCGGGCAAGAGCACAATCCTGAAGCTCCTCAGCGGCATCATGCGACCCACGCGGGGCACCCTTCAGGTCAACGGTCGCCTTTCCGCCCTGATCGAGGTCAGTGCGGGCTTCCATCCCGATCTCACCGGGCGGGAGAACATCTACCTCAACGGCACGATCCTCGGCATGACGCGCGCAGAGATCAGACGCCGCTTCGATGCGATCGTGGCGTTCTCCGAGCTCGAGGAGTTCATCGACACGCCGGTGAAGCGTTACTCCTCGGGGATGTTCGCCCGGCTCGGCTTCTCGGTTGCCGCGCACGTGGAGCCCGACGTGCTCATCGTCGATGAGGTGTTGAGCGTCGGCGACTATCTGTTTCAGCAGAAGTGCCTCGAGCGCATGAACGAAATCATGACGGGAGGCGCAACCGTCGTTTTTGTCTCTCATAATCTCCGGGCAGTGTCCACCCTCTGCTCCCGGGCGTTGCTCCTGGACCACGGCCGGGTAATCACGATCGGCCCCTCAAACGAGGTCATCAAGACGTACCTCACCCGCGGCCATGGCGCTCGAGCGGCGGAGCCGGCGAGCGACATTCGCATCACGGCGGTCTCGCTCGGTGCGCCACAATCCTCTCGTGTCACCTTCGAAACCGATGAGTTCCTGGATATCACGGTCGAGGCGGCGGCGCGGTCACCGCATGAGGACATGAGCGTGGTGCTTCAGATCGTGGATGGCAACCAATACCCGGTCTTCGATACCTGCACGCAGCGCCTCGGCGCTGGGCCTCTGGCACTCGCGGCAGGTGAGACGCTGACCTGCACGTTCCGCGTTCAGCTGCGGCTGGCCCAGGGCACCTACCACGTCAATGCGTTTCTCCACCGCTATGTCACGGACCGACCGTTCGATCGGTGGCTGTCGGCCGCCACGTTCTTCATCGCAGGCACGCCGACGGTGCGAGGAGTAGTCAATCTCGCACCTTCGCTGATCACCTGCGAGAAGGCGATGCTGACGGGGCGGCTCGCGGCTCCAGCCCCGGTCGCCGGGTAGCCACATGGCGGACCTTCGTGCGGGGGACTGGGTGGAGGTAAGAAGCGCCCAGGAGATCCTCGCCACGCTGGACGAACGGGGGCGTTTGGAAGCCCTCCCCTTCATGCCGGAGATGCTCCAGTTCTGTGGTCGGCGGTTTCGCGTCTTCAAGCGCGCCGACAGGACGTGCGACACCATCACGTACCGAGGCATGCGCCGCATGAGGCACGGCGTGCATTTGGAGGGGGTGAGGTGCGATGGCGCGTCACACGCTGGCTGCCAGGCACAGTGCCTGACCTTCTGGAAGGAGGCCTGGCTGAAGCGCGTGGACGCTCGGAGCGCGGCGAGGGAGGCGACGGCGCCGCTCGCCTCGAACGCGCCGATCGACGAGGCTGGGCTCGCCAGGAATGCGCGGGTCGATGAGCAGGTATTCTCATGCCAGGCGACGGAGCTCAATCGGGCAACCACGGAGCTCTCGCGGTGGGATATCAGGCAGTATGTGCGGGATGTCCGGTCGCGCAACGTGCAGTTCCGCGAAGTAGTGCGGTGGATCGCTTTCGAGGTCATTACCGCCTTGCTGCGGATCAGGGGTTATCGCGTGTGGATGTGGACCTACAATCGTTTCGCGCGATGGTTGGGTGGCGTGGCGTATCCAGCGTATACGGGCACTCTGACGACGACGCCCATCGAGCGACTCGATTTGAAGCCCGGCGAAATGGTGCGAATCACGGATCGAGAGGCGATCGTGAGCACGCTCGACACTCGCAACCACAATCGGGGCCTGTCGTTCGACGTCGAGATGGTGAACTTCTGTGGAGGCACCTTCCGTGTCCTGTCACGCGTCGAAAGGATCATCGACGAGAAGACGGGGAGGATGATTCACTTCGGGAACCCGAATGTCGTTCTCGAGGGCGTCACGTGTCAGGCGTACTACAAGAACAAAGGTTGCCCACGGAGCATCTACCCATTCTGGCGGGAGATATGGCTCAAGCGGGTGGAGGACGCTGAGGGACGTGGCCCGCTCCAGCATGCGAAGGTGAGCCTTCGCGAGGGCGACCATAGAACGGCTGTGCGTACGGACCGCACATGAAGCCGCTATGAATCGCCACGACCGCGGGGTGCGAAGGAGGTCCAGGCCGCGTGTCAGCATCGGTATGCCCGTGTACAACGGCGAGCGGTACCTGGAGCAGGCGTTGCGGTCGCTGCTCGGCCAGACATTCGAGGCCTTTGAGCTGATTGTCTCCGATAATGCCTCCACGGACCGCACGGGCAGCCTCTGCCTCGACTATGCGGCGAGGGATCCGCGAATTCGCTACTTCCGGAAGGACGTTAACGTCGGCTTCTGTCGTAACCAGAACTTCGTGATTCAGGTCGCTGCGGGAGAGTTCTTTCTGCTCGCCCACCACGACGATGTCCGCAGCCCCGTGTACCTTGCCCGGACTCTTGAGGTGTTGGACGCCGACGAGTCGATAGTCGTCTGCTACACGAAGACGCGCGACATCGACGAGCACGGCCTTGAGCTCCCGCGCGAGCACCCCCCGCTACGTCTGGACTCCGAACACCTACGCGACCGATTCCACGACATCATCCGTATGGACCACGTCAACGAGGCCGACTTTGGCCTCACGCGGCTCGACATCCTCCGGAAGACGGGACTCCACCGCGATTACGCGGACTCGGACCGCGTGCTGCTGGCCGAGCTGCTCTTCTACGGGCCGTTCCATCGCGTACCGGAGTACTTGTTCTTCCGACGGGCGCATGCACAGCAATCGACTGCCATCGCGCCCAGTCGGCAGGCCCGGACGGTGTGGTTCAACCCCGCGTATGAGAACCAGCTCGTCTTTCCGCACTTCAGGCAACTGAGGGAGTACTTCTTCGCTATCTGGCGCGCGCCGATCAATTGGGCCGATCGTGCTTGGTGCTCCATCGAGATGCTGCAGTGGCTGAAGACAAACCACGCACGCCTGATCGGCGATCTCGATTTTGCGGGTCGCGAGCTTCTCCGACCGCTTTACCGCGCCGTTGTGAGGACAGTCGCCTGATTCGTCCGACCAGCAGCCCCCTTATCCCTCAGATCGGGATTCTCGGGCTGCCGTACCATCGTTTTGGCTCGCGCTGGCTCACTCCGCACCACGTGTTGACGCGTCTTGCAAACTACTTCCACGTGCTGTGGCTCGAGCCCACCCATCACTGGAGAGAGATGGGATCCGTCAGCGTCCGTCGTGCGGTGATCTCAGAGCTCCTGCCGGCGCTTCCGTCGAGCTTCAACGTCTACGTTCCGGAGCCGTGGCTTCCCAGCGTGTATCGACCCGCGTGGCTGCGCCGGGTGCTGTTGCGGGCTAGGGTGAGGCGAGGCTGGCGGCAGCTGCAGCGGCAGGGCTGCCGAAGGCTCGTGCTGTATCTCTGGCATCACCAGTTCGAATCCGCCCTGACGGCGGGTCGACAACACCTGTCCCTCTACCACATCGATGACGAGTACTCGTTCTGCGTTGAGCCGCCGCCCATGAACCCCCGGGAGCGCCGGGTGATCCGCGCGGTCGATCAGGTGTTCGCCATATCTCCTGGACTGATGGAGCGAAAAGGCGGAATCAACTCGCACATGGCGTTCGTGCCGGAGGGGGTGGATTACTCTTCCTACGCGACAGCGGTTCCGGAGCCGCCGGATATCGCCCCGATCCCACACCCGAGAATCGGGTACACCGGTACGCTCAAGGTCCAATTGAACTGGTCCCTGGTCAGCGGCCTTGTGCGTCGCCATCCGGATTGGTCATTCGTCTTCGTAGGTCCACGCGGCCTCGAGGGGGAAGCGGGCACCATTCTCGACGAGATGTCTCGCCTTGATAACGTTCATCTCCTAGGACTCAAGACCGTGAAAGAGCTCGCGGCGTATCCACAGCACTTCGACGTATGCATCATGCCGTACGTCGTCAACGGATACACCCACAACATCTATCCACTCAAGCTGCACGAGTATTTGGCGAGCGGGCGTCCCGTTGTAGGATCACCGATACGATCTTTAAGAGAGTTCAGCGAGGTAATCGCGCTTCCCGCGACTCTCGACGAGTGGTCCGACGCTGTGGCCGCCGCGCTGCTGCCGCAAGCGGCGTCTCGGGGAGCCGCAAGCGCCCGACAGGCCATCGCGCGCCGTTACGATTGGAGCGACCTCATCTACACGATCGCGCGGACGATCTGTGACCGCCTTGATCCGGACTACGCGGCAGCTCTGCGAAAGCTCACGGTCGACACACCTGCGTTGTCTCCGCAACTCGGCAGGGTGTCCGGTCCCCGCCTAGAAGGACACTAGGGCCTTTCTCCCGTAGAACGCCTCCGCCAGCCCTTCCGGAGCCCCCGACTCGACGCCGCGCAACCGGATGAGTCCCTGGAACGTGTCGGCCGTGAACCAGCGCTTGCGCCGCTGCGACCCGAACGCGGCGCGCAGGTGGCGGATCTTCGAGCGCACGACCGCCGCGGTCAGCGGGACGAAGACATTCGGCACACCCAGGTCCCCGTCGTATTTGGGGACCTCGTACTCGAGAATCAGGTGGTTACGAAACGTCTGCCAGGTGAGATCGCATACCAGGCGATGGTCCTGGTGCCGGTCATCCCGGGTGTGCGTGAACACGAGATCGGGGGAGACCGCGCGCGCCAGCGCCTCGAACGCGTCCTTGATGGCCCCGCCGATGTAGGGGAAATAGCCGTCGCGGAAGTCGTGCACGACGATTTCGCGCCGCCACGCGCGCGCCAGGAACAGCTCGGCGCCCTTGCGCGCCTCCCCCTCGCGCGGTCCACCCCCGCCGCTGAACACCACCCAATGGCAATTGACCCGGCGGTACGCCGCCAGCAGGGCGAGCATCGTTCCGCCACAGCCGATCTCGATGTCGTCGGCGTGGGCGCCGAGGCAGAGGACCGTGAGTGCGCCACCGGTGCGGAGCGCCAGGACAAGAGGCAACGGCGCCCGGGCGCCGCGGCGACGTGCTTGGGGCGTCACGTGGCAGGCGGCCTGCCGTTGGGCCGCCACACCTCCCACGGCGCCGTGCCGCGCGCGTACAGGTCGTCCAGGTGCTGCTTGTCCCGGAACGTGTCCATCGAGGCGAAGAAGCCGTCGTAGGGATAGGCCATCAGCTGCCGGGCCTCGATCAGGCGCTGGAAGGGCTCCTGCACCAGCTCCTCGCCGTTGCAGAGGTGGTCGAAGATCTCCTGCCGGAGGACGAAATACCCTCCGTTGACCCGCAGGCTGGTTCGAGTGATCGGGACGATCTGGTCAACCAGCCCGTCCGCGCCCGCCGACACCGCATGGTAGGTGAGATTGGGGCGCACGCTCAGAAAGCTCGCGATCCTCCCGCAGCGCTGCGCCCGCTCGATTAGCGTGGGCAGGTGCAGATCGGTCAGCCCGTCGGCGTAGTTCGCCAGGAACACCTCGTCACCCTCGACGTACTTCTGGGCGGCTTTGAGCCGCTGCCCGATGTTGGCGTTCACCCCCGTGTCGGCGAAGGTGATGCGCCAGTCGGCGATGTCGCGGTTCATCAGCTCGACCTCGCCGCCGTTGCCGGACAGCACAAAGTCGTTCGAGATCGTCTCCTCGTACTCGAGGAAGTAGCGCTTGATCGCGTCGGCGCGGTAGCCGAGACACAGGACGAAGTCCGTGTGGCCGAAGTGGGCGTAGTACTTCATCACGTGCCACAGAATCGGGCGGTACCCGATGGGGATCATCGGCTTCGGCACGTCGGCCGCGACGTCCCGGATGCGCATGCCGAGCCCGCCGCAGAAGAGCACGACCTTCATCCGGTTGCTCCCACGGACACGGGCGCGGCCGTCCACCGCAGCGCGCCGTCCAGCCGTCCTTCAGCCTGCAGCTTCAGGATGTGCTTGATGCGCACGTAGCGGTCTCCCAGGAACTGGTTCCGCGTGAGGCCGTGCCGCTGGAACGCGTCGTACAGCTGCGCCATCCCCCGGGGCACCGTCCACCGGGGCTGGAACTCCGGCAGGGTGCGCGCCAGCTTGCCGCAGTCCACGCGATAGCACCGGGGGTCCGGCCCGCCGCCCTCGGCGTAGCGCACGCGGCTCCCCGGCACGAGCTGCCGCACCAGCTCCGCGAGGTCCCGTACCCGGTAGTTCTCCTCGCTGCGGCCGACGTTGAAGGCCTGGTTGTGCACCAGCCCGGGTGCCGCTTGCAGCACCGCGATGAACGCGCGGCCGATGTCCTCGACGTGCACCAGGGGTCGCCAGGGCGTGCCGTCGCTCTGGATGAGGACCTCGCCCGTCGTGTGCGCCACGCCCACGAGGTTGTTCACCACCACGTCCGCGCGCAGGCGGGGCGAGACCCCGTAGGCCGTCGCGCAGCGCAGGAACGTGGGGCTGAAGCGGTCGTCCGCCAGGCGGGCCACGTCCTGCTCCACCCTGACCTTCGACTCCCCGTACGGCGTGATGGGATTGAACGGCGCCTCTTCGGTCAGCAACGCGTCCCCCGCGACGCCGTACAGGCTGCACGACGAGGCGAAGAGGAAGCGCGGCACGCCCGCTTCCTTGGCGAGCCGCGCCAGGCGGACCGACGCGTGGTGGTTGATGTCGTAGGTGCACTGGGGATTGACGTTCCCCAGCGGGTCGTTCGACAGCGCGGCGAGGTGAATCACGGCGTCGACGCCGGCCAGCGCCGCGGCGTTCAGGTCGCGCAGGTCCATCCGGAGCGCCGGAATGTCGGGCGTGACCTCGCCGAACGTGCAGTCCTCGAAGAGATAGGCGTCGAGGCCGACGATGTCGTGCCCGGCCGCCCGCGCCAGCGGCACGAGCACCGAGCCGACGTAGCCGTTGTGCCCGGTGATCAGGACTCTCATGGCTTCGCTCCGTTCGGCCGCATCGGGCGCACGCGGATGTCGGTGATCTCCGCGGTGCGGTCCATCCCGAGGGCGCTGACCACCGCCGCGGCGACGTCGGCGGGTTGGAGGAGGCGATCCGGGCAATAGGGCTTGCGCTCCTGCTGGTGGACCATCTCCTGCATCGGCGTGGCCGTCCGCCCCGGATACACGCTGAGCACCCGAATGCCCTCGGCGTTGACCTCCTGCCGCAGCGCGTCCGCAAGCCCCTTGAGTGCGTGCTTCGTGGCCGCATACGCCCCCACCCGGGCCCGTGCCTCGAGACCCGCGCTCGAGTTGACGAACACGATCTGCCCGCTCCGGGCCCGCAGCAGCGGGAGGAGCAGCTGGGTGAGCACGTATGGCCCCCGGAGATTCACCTGGTATTGCTCGTCCAGCTCGGCGACGGGCGCTTCGGCGACGGGGCCGAGGGAGTGTGCCCCGGCGCTGTGCACGAGAATATCGAGGCCCTCGCATTCGCCGCGCAGTCGGTCGCGCAGCCGCTCCAAGTCCCCGTCGCTCCGGATATCCAGGGGGCAGCTCCGCGCCGTGACGCCGTGGCGCCGGGCCTCGGCCACCGTGGCCTCCAGCCCCTCGGGACGCCGCGCGATCAGCCAGAGGCTTGTCCCGCGGGCGGCCAGCTCGAGCGCGATCGCTCGGCCGATCCCGCTGCTCGCGCCGGTTACGACCGCCAGGCGTCCGGTCAGCGCTCCCGGCGCGCGTCCCTGGGTCACTGGCTCGATCCCCCGGGTGACTCCGCCAACAGGTCGTGTCCCACCAACAGATCGGCCGCGCGGCGGATCGCGGCGAACGGCAGCCCGGCCCGTTCGGCGATGTTCAGCAAGTCGTGCCGGCCGTCGGAGAGATTCAGTACCCAGAGCAAGGCCCCCTCGTCCACCTGTTGCTGCGACTGTCCCCCGATCGCGCCGTAGAGCCCGCGCCGCCCCAGCTGGGGCTCGCCCTTGGGACTCTGATTGACCAGCGTCTCGTTGCCCTCCAGAACCTCGAAGACGGCGCGGCACGTCGCGTAGGAGTCCGCCAGCGCCTCAGCTCGCACGAAGTCAAGGTCATCGGCCGAGGTGTGGTACTGGGGATAGCGCCCATACGGCGTGCGGGACAGGCAGCCGACGGGCAGGTCGTAACCCGGCGAGCAGTACTGGCGCTCGTCGTAGCCGTACGGGGTGAAGTCCAGGAGCTCGTGGGGGCGCCCAGTCCGCAGCACGTGCGCCACCGCGCGGTCGATCTCGGCGTCGCCGCGGCGGCTCCGCTTGTAATGCACGGACCCCGCGTCCCCCACGCCGGCGAGCACCAGGCCGTGCTTGATGCGCGGCACGACGTCCTCGTTGCGCGCCAGCCAGGTGATCGGGCCGATGGTCCCGGGGATGAACAGGAACCGGTAGCTGTACCGGCGCCGCTGGCCCTGCAGGTAGCGCGCCAGGAACGTTGCCACGGCCACGCCCGACAGGTTGTCGTTGCACAACGACGGGTGACATGCGTGGCACGAGATCAGGATTTCGTCGGAGGTCTCCCCCGGCAGGACCAGCTCGCCATAGGTCAGGTGCCCAGGCGCGAGCGTGGAATCGATGTGAACCTCGTACTCGTCTTCGGCGAGCGCTTGCAGCTGGCGGTGCGTTAGGCAGAACCCCCAGGCTTCCTGGTAGTAGGACGTGCGGTAGGGAATCCAGTCGGGATGCTCGGGGATGCTGAAGCAGTGCGCCTTGAGCTCCTCGAGCGACACCCGGCGGTGTACGGGGGCACTGTAGCTCAGGACGTGCAGGTTCGAGCGACGGAAGTCCACCATCCGCTCACCCCGCGCGTTCTGGACGTACGCGTCGCGGATGTTCCACTCGTTCGGCACGGTCCAGTCGAGCACCCGTGTGCCACTGGGCACTTCGTGGACGGAGAGGGGAACGTGTGCCTGGAGCCGCTGCAACGTCTCCCGGAATCCGTCGCCGGTGATGCTGCGGCAGATCGGGTAGAGGTCGGCGATGAGGCCGTGCATCTGCGCGCCGATGTCTGTGGCCGGCGCGGCAGCGGGGACGGGGGCGGCAACGGGGGCGGCCACGCCTCAGCTCCGCACCAGGGCGAAGTCCGGGTAGCCGCGATCCCGCTCGTTCATGATCGGGTCCGCGATGGGCCAGCGGATGCCGAGCGCCGCATCGTTCCACCGGACCCCGCGGGCGGCCTCGGGGACGCAAAACTCCGAGATCTGGTAGGCCATCTCCGTGTCGTCCTCGAGGGTCTGGAAGCCGTGGGCGAACCCCGCGGGGACGTACAGGCTGCGCCGATTGTCCGCCGAGAGCTCGACAGCGACATGGCGGCCGAACGTGGGCGAGGCCGGCCTCAGGTCGACGATCACGTCATGGATCGCGCCGCGGGTGCAGCGCACGAGCTTCACTTCTTCGAAGGGCGCCGCCTGGTAGTGCAGTCCCCGTAGCGTGCCTCGGCGTGGGTTCCACGAGATGCTGCACTGGGCCACGCGGGCCTCGAGGCCCCGCTCGGTCAGCTCCCGCCCGCACCACACCCGCGCGAAGAACCCGCGGTCGTCCTCGCGGCGCTCGGGGTCGATGATCCAGGCGCCAGACAGGGCGGTCTCGGTGAAGATCACGGGACCACCTGCACTTCGGGAATCGGCACGACGCATCGGCCGCCCCACTCGCGGATGTACGCCAGCTGCTCCGCGATCTCGTCCTTCAGGTTCCACGGCAGGATCAGCACGTAGTCCGGTCGAGTCTCCCGGATCCGCTCCGGGGGATGGATCGGGACGTGGGTGCCGGGGAGGTACTTGCCCTGCTTGTAGGGGTTGCGGTCGACTGTGTAGTCCAGGAAATCCGTGCGGATCCCGCAGTAGTTGAGGAGTGTGTTGCCCTTGCCGGGGGCACCGTAGCCGACCACCTGCTTGCCCGCGCGCTTCGCGGCGAGCAGGAACTCGAGCAGCTTGCGCTTGGTCTCGCGCACCCGCTCCCCGAACGAATCGTAGTATTCGAGCGCCAGCAGGCCGGCCGCCACCTCGCGCTCGCGCAGCTCGGTGACACGGTCCGAGACGAGTGGCACCTCGTCGTCGCGGTGGCGGCCGTGGATGCGCAGCGACCCGCCATGCGTCGGCAGCTCTTCCACGTCGAACACCGTAAGGCCGTGCGCTCCGAGCACGCGCTCGCCCGTCAGGAAGGAGAAATACGAGAAGTGCTCGTGGTAGATCGTGTCGAACTGGTTCCCGGCGACCAGCCGGATGAGGTGGGGGAATTCGAGCGTGACTATCCCCCGGGTGGCGAGGAGGATCTTCAGGCCCGCGACGAAGTCGTTGAGGTCCGGGACCTGCGCCAGCACGTTGTTCCCTACGAGCAGGTCGGCCCGGCGGCCCTGGCTCACCAGCTCGCGCGCCAGTTCTTGGCCAAAGAAGCGCACCAGCGTCCGCACACCGCGTCTTTCGGCGGCGGCGGCGACGTTGGCCGCCGGCTCGATGCCGAGGCTCGGAATCCCCCGCGCCACGAAGTGCTGCAGCAGGTAGCCGTCGTTGCTCGCGACCTCGACGACGTGGCTGTCGGGTCCCAACCCCATCCTCGTGATCATAGCGTCGGCGTAGCGCCGGGAGTGCTCGACCCAGCTGTCCGAGTAGGACGAGAAGTACGCGTACTCGCCGAAGATCGCGTCGGGTCCGACGTAGTCGCGCAGCTGCACCAGGAAGCAGCGATCGCACACGTATACGTGGAGCGGATAAAACGGCTCCATCGCGTCGAGCTGGTCCGCGGCGAGGTAGCTCTCGCACAGGGGCGACATCCCGAGGTCGACGAACGTGTGCTGGAGCGGCGAATCGCAGTACCGACACCGCCCGGCGGTCGGCGGCGCCGCGGTCGGGGTCATCACCTCAGGGTGGGGGACTACCGTGCTGGTCACGCCGCAGCCTCAAGAGGGGTTGCCCGGCCGCAGGGGAGTGCAAGAGCGGGACTGTTGGCCACGCGCGAGCGAGACGTGCTATCACTTCTGCCAGCAACGAGTTACGGCGTATACCGGCATCACGTCTGGATGGCGGCGAACCGTAGGCGTTGCGTCTACGCAACACTGCGCAGATCCCCATCCCTGTGGCTCTCCTAGATCCGCGAGCCCAGCAGGGCCTGGGAGTTGCGACCCACGGTGCACCATGGAGACTCGGTGCGACGTGGCGATCGTGGGCGGCGGCATCGTGGGAGTGGCCACCGCGATGGCGCTGGTGGATTCGGGCCGATGCTCCGTCACGGTGCTCGAGGCCGAGCCGCGGCTGGCCGAACACCAGAGCGGCCGCAACTCCGGCGTCATTCACGCCGGGCTGTACTACCGCCCCGGCTCGCTCAAGGCCCAAACCTGTCGCGAGGGGCGCGAGGCCCTGTACCGGTTTCTGGCCGACGAGGGCATCCCACACCGCCGCTCAGGGAAGCTCGTCGTCGCGACGACGACGCGCGAGGTAGAGACGCTGGCCCTGCTCGAGGATCGCGGGCGCGCCAACGGCCTGCGTAATCTCCGGCGTCTCGGCGCTGCCGAGCTGCGCGCGGTCGAGCCGGAGGTCGTGGGGGTGGCGGGACTGTGGGTAGAGGAAACCGGTGTCGTAAGCTTCGCGGCGGTCACCGCGGCGCTCGCGCGGCGCGTCGAGCGGGCGGGGGGGACGATCCGCACGAGCGCCCGGGTGCTCCTTGCGCGGCGCGACGGGACCGGACTGGCGATCGCGACGACGGCCGGGGACGTACGCGCATCGTTCCTGGTGAACTGCGCCGGTCTCCAGGCCGACCGCGTGGCGCGCCTCAGCGGGGTCCCGCCGGGTGTCGCGATCATCCCGTTCCGCGGCGAGTACTACGAGCTCGCGCGGGAGCGGCGCGACCTCGTGCGCACTATGATCTATCCCGTCCCGGACTCCTCGCTGCCGTTCCTCGGCATCCACTTGACCCGCACGATCGACGATCGGGTGGAGGCGGGACCGAATGCGGTTCTGGCGCTGGCTCGGGACGGATATGGGCGCGGGCGCTTCTCGGCGCGCGACCTGGCCGAGATGGTGCGGTTTCCCGGGTTCTGGCGCATGGCGGCGCGGCACTGGCGCGCCGGGGTCGTCGAGGAGGCGCGCTCGGCGAGCGCGACGCTCATGGTGCGGGCGTTGCAGCGGCTCGTCCCCGCCGTTCGGGCTGGCGATGTGCGGCGCAGCGGCTGCGGCATCCGGGCCCAGGCTGTAGACCGGGCCGGGCGCCTGCTGGACGATTTCCATATCGTGCGAGGCGACCGCTCGATCCATGTGCTCAACGCGCCGTCGCCGGGGGCGACGGCCGCAATCGCTATCGGGCGTTACATCGCCCGCCAGACACTGGAGGCGATCGAGCGGTGAAGGTGTTGCACTGCGTCGCGCCGGCACAGGTCGGCGGGCTCGAGCGGGTGGTCCAGGCGCTGGCCGTCGGTCAGCGCCGAGCGGGAATCGACGCGCGCGTGGCCGCGGTCGTGGACCTCGCGCAGGCCGACGGGCACCCCGTGCTGCACTCGCTCGAAGAGGCCCGCGTGCCGGTAACCCGGATCGTGCTGCCGCCTCGCGCATACCTTGCCGAGCGCGCGCGGGTGCGGGCGTTATGCCGCGAGCTGCGGCCAATGGTGGTCCATACGCACGGCTACCGGCCAGATGTCGTGGACGCCGGTGTGGCTCGCCGGCTCGGTATCCCGGTGGTCACCACGGTCCACGGGTTCACCGGAGGTGGCTGGAAGAACCGGCTGTACGAGCACCTGCAACGCCGGGCGTTCCGACGGTTCAGTGCAGTAGTCGCGGTCTCCCGTGCGTTGGCCGACAGGCTGGTCGCTGGCGGCACGGCTGGCGATCGCGTGCATGTGATCCCTAACGCCTGGAGCGGCGAGGCTCCGCCCGTGGACCGTGCGGTCGCCCGGCGCGAGCTCGGTATGCCCGCCGACGGGCTCGGAATCGGGTGGGTCGGTCGCCTCAGCAACGAGAAGGGCGCCGATGTGCTGCTCGATGCGCTCGCGCGGCTCTCTGACCTGCCGTGCAGGGTCTGCTTCGTCGGGGACGGCTTGGAGCGGGAGCCCCTCGAGCGCCAGGCCGCCAGGCTCGGGGTTGCGCACCGGACGGCATGGCGCGGACTCGTCCCCGGGGCGGGACGGCTGTTGCGGGCGTTCGACGTCTTCGTGCAGAGCTCCCGCACCGAGGGTATGCCGATGGCGCTGTTCGAGGCGATGGCGGCCGAGGTGCCGATCGTCGCCTCGGCCGTGGGCGGCGTGCCCGACGTCCTCTCTCCGGGCGAGGCGATCCTCGTGCCGCCGAGCGATCCAGCCGCGCTCGCCGCCGGCATTCGGCAGGTGGTAGCCGACCCAGCGGGGGCAGCCGATCGGGCCCGGGCCGCCCGGGCGCGACTGGAGCGCGACTTTGCGCCGGCCCGCTGGCTCGAGCGCTACGCGGCGCTGTATCGCCGCCTGGTGGGGCCGGGGGGGGCGGAGTGATCAGCGGCGTCGCAACCGAGGTGCTGCTCGCGTCCGCAGCGCTCGCGCTCTACGCGTATGCGGGCTACCCGCTGCTGCTGTGGCTCATCGGGCTCCGGCGACCGGCTCTGCGACGGCACCCGGCACCGGCAGACTGGCCCGCAATTACCGTCGTCATCCCCGTTTACAATGGTGCGGACGTCATCCGCGCAACTATCGACGCCGTCCTCGCCCTGGACTATCCCGTCGAACGACGGCAGGTCATGGTCGTGTCGGACGCGTCCACCGACGGGACCGACGCGCTTGTCGCGGCTTACGTGGCGCGGGGTGTCGAGCTGGTGCGCCTCGAGCGGCGCGTGGGGAAGACCGCGGCCGAGAACGCGGCCCTGGGCCGCAGTCGCGGCGAGATCGTCGTGAACACCGACGCGGCGATCCGCCTGCATCCCCAGGCGGCCAAGGAGCTCGTCCTGGCGCTCGCCGATCCGAGCGTCGGCGCTGCCTCGGGCCGCGATGTAAGCGTGGGGACGGCCGAGACCAATGCGACGCTAAGCGAGTCGAGCTACGTCGGTTACGAGATGTGGGTGCGAGAGCTCGAGACCCGGCTCGGCGGGATCGTGGGAGCGTCGGGCTCGCTGTACGCGATTCGCCGGGACCTGCAGGTGAGCCTCCCGCCCACCGTGGCTCGAGACTTCGCGGCCGTGCTTGTCGCGCGCGAGCGCGGCTACCGGGCGGTGTCCGTGCCGCGGGCGGTGTGTTTCGTGCCGCGTGGCAGGTCCCTGCGGCAGGAGTACCGCCGCAAGGTCCGCACGATGACCCGGGGTCTCGAAACCCTGTGGCACAAGCGGCGACTGCTGGATCCCGGGCGCGACGGGGTGTTCGCCTGGATGCTGTTCAGCCACAAGCTGTGCCGTTGGCTGGTGCCGTGGGCCGGGTTGACGGCGCTCGGTGCGACCGTGCTGCTCGCGAGCGGCACGTCGTGGGCGCAGTGGCTCCTGGCTGGATGGGCGATCGGGGCCGGTTTGGCCCTCGTCGGCTGGTGGTGGCCGGAGGATGGTGCAGCGCCGCACGTGCTCGCGGCTCCGGCCTATCTGGCCGGGGCCCAGGTCGCGGCGCTGCACGCGTGGTGGAATGTGCTGCGCCGCACGGCGGCCCCCACGTGGGAGCCGACCCAGCGGCCCGGGGCTAGGGGTGGAGCGGCGTCGAGCTCCTTCGAGCCACGACCAGAAAGGAAGGCGTGATCGTCAAGCGTCGCCGCGTCAACTCGCTGATCAAGTGCGCGCCTCCAAACAGCGCCGAACTCAGACTCCGTAGACGGTTGCGGCTGCTCAACAGCGGCGAGGGCAGAAACTCGACGCTCCTGAACCCGAGGCTGGCCAGCCGGGCCCTCAGGTATTGCGTGGAGAAGATGTAGAGGTGCTCCGGGTTGAAGAACCGCAGAGATGACTGCAGTTCATCGGATCTCGGAAAGCCCCGGGCCAACTGCTGCCATGCCTTTATGAGCGGCAGCCGATTAGGGAGTCGCATTACCACCGTACCCGACTGCCCGGCGAGATGGGCGATTGCTTTCCAGCTCTGTTGAATCTCGGGTTCGTAGTACAGCACATCGATCATGAGCACCAGGTCAAACCCGTCACGAAGACCAACGAGTTCCGGGATCGTGGCGCAGATCGTCCGGAGGCGGTACTGGCTCTCCGCGTGGGTGCACGCCTGAGTTGACATGTCACAAAGCGTGAGATCCACGTCGGGGCGACGACGGCGGAGGGCGGCCAGCAGGTGACCGTGCGCCCCGCCAATGTCGATGACCCGTCCGCCATGCGGACACAGGCCATCCCCGACTTCCGCGACGTGGTCCAGGATCGCCGCCCGCTTCCGCCCAAGATACTCCTCGTCCTTGTATGCGCTCTCGAAGTGCTGTCGAATGAGATCCGCATCGATGCGCGTATCGGAGAACACGAGTCCGCACGTCTTGCATCCGTAGAGCACGACGAGCGTGCTGTAGTACACGTACTGACCGACCTTCACCACCGAAGGTCCAGTGCAGTCGGGGCACCGGTCGAGCTTCTCCGCGGCCACTTTGCGGAAGCCATGCGCCGCGGCATACGACACCCACTGATGGGGCTGTGAGAAGCCTCGATTGTGACGGAGGATGTCGAGCCAGTACTCGTCGCCAGGAGACACAGCTACAACGTATCGCGATTGGGTGCCGCGTGGGCACCTAGCTCGGGAGGGCGCGCCACATCGCGGGCACGACGTCCCGCGCCACACCGGCCGCCCGCTCGAAGGCCTGCGCCTCCGAGTCGGTCACCGGCACCACCACCCGGACGACCGCCTCTTCGGTTCGTCGCTGCAGCGCTGCGTCACGGAGCAAGTCCAGCTTCACGCCGTACTCGCTCGCCTCCACCCGCCCGCGCCCCTGATACCAGTAGAGCACCAGCGCCCGCTCGTGCTCACGCTGCACTAGGTAGCGGTTCACGGTGACCGGACCGCGAGGCGTTTCGATCACCACCATCTCGGACGCGAGCGCCCCCCAGCCCGCGCCCGGCAAGCAGTTCTTGGGTGAGTGGACGGAACGTCCTTGCGTCTGCTGGTCGTAGTACCCGATGTAGAGCTGCAGCCACGCCGAGTCGGCGGTGGTGGCGCGCGGCTTGTAGTGGCGCAGCAGGTACGCGCTCGCGCGGGTGGCCTCGAACTGGGCGTCCGAGATCCGGACGTCGGTGCCGCTGAGCGCCCCGATGGTCTGCGGCACCGCGTCGCCGAGCGGGGTCCGCAGCGGCATGCTGCGTTGCGGGTGCACCCCGAGCGTCCCCGCCGCGCCGATGGCGAGGAGCAGGGCGGGGGCCCAGGCGAGTGGGGGGCCGATCATGCGACCGCCGCTCCGCGCCGCTCGAGCCGCCGCAGCAGCCACGACAGCGCCGCCAGGAGCGCCAGCGCCACGAGGAAGATCGCCCAGCCCTCGCTGTAGTGCAGGAAGCCGTCCACGAGCCCGGGGTTCACCCAGTACGCCAGATACCCGGTCAGAAACACGCGGAGCCCGTTGAGGAGGATTGCGACCGGGAGCGCGGCGGCCACGAGCGCGATCCGGCTCCACGGAGACCGGTGCCACAGGCCTCCCACCAGGACGGCGAGTGCCAGCAGCGCCGTGAGCGACCGCAGCCCGCTGCACGCCTCGGTGACGAACAGCGCGCGGTCCGGCAAATGGATGACGTTCCCCGCCAGCAGCACGGGGACGTGGCGCCACTCGAGCAGCGCGGCCCCGAGCTGCGAGGCTCGATACTGCAGCGGCAGCGCCACCGATCCCAGGACCATCCCCGGCAGCGGAATGGACAGGACGAGCAACGCGAGCGGGAGCCACCAGTGGACCACCTGGCGGAGGCCGGAGATGAACACGACGAGGCCGGCCGCTGCGGCCAGCATGGAGAACCGCAGTGTGAACGGCTCGGCGGCGAGCCCCGCCATATAGCGCAGCAGCACCGCGCCGGCGAGGATGGCGAGGCCGAGGACGGGCTGCGCGCGAGCTGATGGCGCACGGCCGCGTCGCCATGCGAGCACGACCGCCAGCGGGCCGAGGAGCAAGCCGTGCCCGGCGTCGGGATCGCTCCACCAGTCGCGGACCAGAGTGGCGAGCGGCTGCGCGAACAGGACGGCAAACGCAAGCCCCGTGGCGAGCCACGGGGCGGCCGATCTCCAGTCGATGCGGGGGGGACGCAGCGCAAGGGGCGCGGCGGTCACACTACCACGCCCCGCGTCGCAACACCACGACCGGGATCGTGCGCAGCAGGATCCTCACGTCCTCCCAGGTTGACTGGCTCGCCACGTACTCGAGGTCGAAGGCGACCTTGCGGCGTACATCATCCACCGTCCGGTCGTAGTGGTGATTGACCTGCGCCCACCCGGTGATGCCGGGACGCACGCGCTGGCGGTGATGGTAGCCGTCGATCCGGGCACGCAGCTGCTGGAAGATCTGCGGCTGCTCGGGTCGCGGACCCACCAGGTTCATGTCGCCGAGCACGACGTTGAGGAGCTGCGGCAGCTCGTCCAGCCGGTATTGGCGCAGCAGGCGACCCAGCGGCGTGACGCGCGGGTCATCGGGGCTGGCCCAGACCTGCGCGTCGGCCGCCGTCGGGCTGTGGCGCATCGTGCGGAACTTGTAGATGCGGAACGGCCGCCCGCCGCCGTCGTCGCTGCGGCGACCGTTGTCGCCGGGGCCGCGGTGGTTGCGGCGGTCGAGACCGACGCGCATTTGCGTGTAGAGAATGGGCCCCGGCGACGTGAGCTTGATGAGCGCGGCGACGGCGACCATTAGCGGCGCGGCCAGCACCAGGCCGGTCGTAGCCAGCAGCACGTTGAGGGCCCGCCGGCCACCCTCGTGCGCCGGTGCCAGGACGCGCGTCCGCGGCGCCAGCAGCGGCCGGCGGTACGCCGGCGCGTAGGTGGACTCGAATCGCGGGTGTGCCACGCACAAGCGGGAATGCAAGGCCTGTGCGGCGTGGCGGCAGTCGGGTCACCTGTGCTAACTAGTTGCTGTGTCGCATGTTACAGCATCAAGCCGAGCCACTGCGGACAGTCCGCCACATGGCGTCGGGGCGGCTGTGTGGGGGGTCCGCTACAGTTCTCAGTCGTCAGTTGTCAGTTCTCAGTTGACGACTGACAACTGACGACTGATGACTGCTTTAGAAGATATTCGCCGCCGGCAAGTGCAGCACGAAATGGAACCGCGTGCCCCAGCCGGGCCGGGTCTCGACCTCTAGCTTGGATCCCATCGCCTCCACCAGCTTACGGCAGATCGCCAGGCCGAGGCCCGTGCCGGAGAGCGCATAGCCGCTCTCGCGGTGGGAGCGGCGGAACGGTTGGTACAGGCTCGCCAGCGCCTCCGGGCCGATGCCCGGGCCCGTGTCGCGCACGGAGAACTCGACGTCGCTCAGGCCCTGGGCTTGGGCCACGATCTCGACGAATCCCTCGGCCGTGAACTTGAGGGCGTTGCTCGTGAGGTTGAGGAGCACCCGGCTGAGCGCGAGCGGGTGGCCGAGGCGGTGATCGTTGGTGGGCGGCAGGACCCGCACCGTGAGGTGCTTCTCCTCGGCGATGGGGCGGACGATGTCCTGGACGGCCTCCAGGGTCTCGGTGGCCGAGAACGGGACGGGATGGCGGTCCACCAGGCGATCGCCGCCGCGCGCCAGCTCGATCACGTCGCTCGACAACCCGCTCAGGCCGAGTGCGGCGCTGTAGATCAGGCCCAGCTGGCGGCGTTGTAGCTCGTTGATCTCGCCGCTCTGTCCCCGCTGCAAGGTCTCGGCGAGGAAGAGAATCGAGGTGAGGGGCGATCGCAGGTCGTGGGCCACCTCGACGACCAGGTCGAGCCCGTCGGGGCCCGAGAGCCGCGACGCGAAATGCTGGGCCCAGTTGGGCTCGATCGCTTCGCGCACGCCCTCGACGGCGGCGAGCAGCGCGAGCAGCTCGGCGGGCTCGCAGGCGGCGCGGCCTTGCTCCGTCAGCAGGTCGGCCCGCAGCAGCTCGAGCAGCCGGCGGCCGAGCGTGGAGGACGCGCGCTGGCTGACCGGGGTCGCGGCCCCGGCGTCGCGCGTGGCCACGGCGGTCGCCAGGATCTCGAGCAGCTCGATGACCTCGCCCGTGTGGTGCGCGTCGCCGCGGTCGTTGCGCCACGACGCCGCGACGCGCTCGGCTGCCGCGCGCATGAGGGCGTGCGTAATGCGGGCCAGACCCGATGGGGTCGCGGCCCGCTGCCGGTACAGCCCGCCTGAGGTGCGCTCCCCCTGCCGGGCGCCGGCAGGTGGCGCCTTCATTCGCCTGCGATCGAGAGCATGTCGCGCTGCAATCCGTGCCGCTCCATCATGCGATAGAGTGTGGTCCGGTCCACGCTGGCGAGCCGGGCGGCCTTCGACATGTTGCCGCCGGCCCGTTGGACGAGCGCGATAAGGTAACGCCGTTCGAACTCCGCCAACACCCGCTCCCGGGCCTGATGGTAGTCGTCGTCGCCGAAGCCTTCCGGCACCGCCACCGCCTCCAGCGCCCCGGGGGTGGGGGTGACCCGCTCGGGGCGGGTGATGAACGGCAGATCTTCGGGGCGGATGACGCTGCCGGGCTCCAACAGCACAACCGCATGCTCGAACACGTTTTGCAGCTCGCGCACGTTCCCCCGCCAGGGGTGGGTCCGCAAGGCCCGCAGCGCCCCGTCCGAGAGTCGGGGCATGGGAGACCCGTTGTCGCGATGGCGGCGCCAGAAGTGAGTCAGGAAGTGATTGGCCAGGAGGGGGATGTCGTCCGGCCGTTCACGCAGTGACGGAACCCGGATGGGCACGACCCGCAGCCGGTAGTACAGGTCCTCCCGCAGCGCCCCGCTCTCCACCCCTTGCTCGGGCTCGCGGTTGGTCGCGGCGATGAACCGCACGTTGACCACGGCGTCAGTCGTCTCGCTGCCCACGCGACGCACCACGCCGTCCTGAATGACGCGCAGCAGCTTCGCCTGGATCGGCATCGACATCTCGAGCAGCTCGTCGAGGAACAGGGTGCCGCCGTTGGCCGTCTCCAGCAGCCCGGGCTTGTCCCGCACCGCGCCGGTGAACGCGCCCTTGCGGTGACCGAACATCTCCGACTCGAGCAGGTTCTCGGGCAGGGCCGCGCAGTTCACCGCCACGAACGCGCGGCTCGAGCGGCGGCTGTGGTGATGGATGAACTGGGCGATCAGCTCCTTGCCGGTGCCGCTTTCGCCCGTGATGAACACCGAGGCGTCGGTCATGGCCACTTTGCGGGCGAGGTCCATGGCCCGTTGGAACACAGGGGCGCGGCCCAGGACGGTGATCTTGTCCGAGTGACCGTGCTGCCGCGCCAGCTCGCCCTGGAGCGACCGTGTCTCGCGGCCCACCAGCACCGTGTGGGCCGCGCGGCCGATCAACACCTGGAGATGGGTGGCCGAGAATGGCTTGGGCAGGTAATCCCAGGCACCGGCGCGCAGCGCCTCGATGCTCGTGGCAACGCTCGGGTTGCCGGTCATGACGAGGACGATCGTGTCGCGGCTCGTCGCGAGCGCAGCCTCGAGCAGCTCCATGCCGGGCACCTGCGACATGTACAGGTCGAGCAGCACGATGTCGAAGGGGCGGCGGCGCAACATGTCCCGCGCCTCGTCGCCCCGGCCACACGAGGTGACCCGATAACCCTCGTGGCTCAGCAGGCTGGCGCAGCTCTCCCGCAACGTGCGCTCGTCGTCGGCGAGGAGGATCTCGATGCTCGATTTGGCGGCGGGCGAGAGGGCCAGCAGGTCGGATACGTCGCTGCCGCCGTTGTGACTGGCGGGCGCCGGCGTGGTGGCTCTGGGCTCCGTGGCCTCGGTCGGACGCATTCCGGCGTTCACCCCGGTGGAGGTCGTTGGGCTGCCATTGCACGGAACGGACCCGCTTCGCGACCGCGGTGGAACCGCCCGGAGGCGCCCATGTAACGCCGCCCGGCGTCGCGCGTCAAGAACCTGTAGCACGCGCGCAACACCACCTGGATCACAGGACAGTAACATGATATAGGAGAATTACTTAGAGAAGTCGCCACAACTACCGGTGGTGTCGCGCGGCAACCTGCGAGTTTATTCAGCAGGCGCGTCGCGGTGGCGCACCCGCGCGCATGTCGCACCCATGCCACAGTGGGCCCATCACTCGCCGCTCGAAAGATGTGCTCGAACGGGTCTCTGGATTGCGGTTAGCTTCTCAGTCCACCCATGAGCGACCTGTTCCCAGCAGCCTCGGACGCGTTGCCCGCCCTTCCTGCCGGGCGGGCGGCCGTTGGTCGCTCCCTTCCCCCGCGAGGCGTGCAGCCAGGGCTCGAGGAGGGCGGCCTCGATTGGCGCCGCGTGCTCACGGCGCTGCGCCGCTACAAGTGGCTCGTGCTGCTCGTGACCGCGCTCGGCACGGCCGGCGGCTGGGTCGCCACGCGCTACCTGCCGCCGCGCTACCGGGCGCAGACCACCCTGTGGTTCGAGGTCGAGAGCCGCGGCCGCGACCGCGGACCGATACGTACCGATCGTTTATTCGATGCCTCGGCCTGGATCGACCTCCTGAAATCGTACGTGGTATTGGACGAGGTCGTGCGGCAGCAGCGGCTCTACCTGGCGCTCGGCTCGGGGGCCGACTCGGCGGCGTTCGCGTCCTTCGGCCTCGCTCAGCAGTTCCGGCCTGGCGAGTACCGCCTCAAGGTGGACGACGCAGGGCACGGCTTCTCGCTCTCCGCCAGGCCCGACGGCAGGGTGCTCCAGAGCGGTGCGGTCGGGGACTCGGTCGGAGCGGCGCTCGGCCTGCGCTGGGCCCCGCTCGCGAGATCGCTGCGGCCTAAGCAGACCATCGACTTCCGGGTCGTCACCCCCCGCGACGCCGCTACCGGCCTGGCCGAGGATCTCAAGGTGCGGGTGACGGACCGCGAGGGCAACTTCCTCCGCGTCGAGATGGAGGGGACGCGGCCCGCGCACATCGCGGCCGTGCTGAACGCGGTGATGAAGCGCTACGTGGATGTGGCCGTCGATCTCAAGCGCCAGAAGCTGACCGAGCTGACCGGCATCCTGGGTGAGCAGCTCCAATCCGCCGAAACAAACTTGCGCAATGCGGAGATCGCGCTGGAGACCTTCCGGGTTCAGACAATTACGCTGCCGGGCGAGCGCACCGCCGTTGCTCCCGGGCTCGCCGAGACCCGCGACCCCGTATTCGGCAGCTTCTTCGACATCAAGATCAAACGCGAGCAGCTACGCCGCGACCGCGAGGCCATCCAGCGCTGGCTCGCCGCTCCGGATTCGAGCGCTGCCGGGTCCGCCGACCTGCTGCGTGTGGTCCCGTCCGTGCAGCAGTCGGTCGAGCTGACCCAGGCGCTGGCGGAGCTGAACCAGAAGCAGGCCGAGCTGCGGGCCCTGCGCTATCGCTACACCGACGCGCATCCGTCGGTGGCGCGGGTGGCGTCGGACGTGGCGGCACTCGAGCAGGTGACCATGCCCACGCTCGCTCGGACGTTGATCGACCAGATCGCGACGCAGGAGGCGGCGCTGGACGAGCAGATCGGCTCGGCGTCGCGTGATCTGCGGCAGATCCCGCCGCGCGCCATCGAGGAAGCGCGGCTGCGGCGCGATGTGAACATCGCCGAGAACCTCTACACCACGCTCCAGGGTCGCTTCGAGGAGGCGCGCCTCGCCGAGGCCAGCAGCATCCCCGACGTCCGGGTCCTCGACGCCGCCGTGCCGCCGCAGTCCCCCATCCGCAATACCGCCATCCGGGTCATGCTGATGGGGCTGGTCGGCGGGCTGGGCATGGGTCTGCTCGGCGCCGTCCTGCTAGACCGGCTCGACCCGCGGTTCCGCTACCCCGAGCAGGCCACCCGCGACATGGGCCTCACCGTCCTCGGCGCGATCCCCCGAGTGCGGTCCCGGAACGGCAGCCAGGAATCCGCCCCGGTCGTCGAGGCGCTGCGCAGCATCCGGCTCAACCTGGCCCACGCCTACGGTGCGGCCGGACCGATGGTCGTCACCATCACGAGCCCGGGGGCGGGGGAAGGAAAGTCGTTCGTCTCGTCGAACCTGGCGCTGGCGTTCGCCGACAGCGGCCAGCGGACCCTGCTGATCGACGGTGACTTGCGGCGCGGCGCGCTGCACCGCATGCTCAAGGTCCAGCGCAAGCCGGGGCTGTCGGACTTCCTGAAGGGGACGGCATCGCTCGAGGACATCGTGAAGCCCACCGCCCAGCGCTCCCTCCATTTCATCGGAGGCGGGTCCCGGATGCAGGACGCGCCCGAGCTGCTCAGCTCGGGCGCGCTGGTCGAGCTGCTGACCCGGGTGCGCTCCCACTTCAGCGTGATCCTGGTGGACAGCCCGCCCCTCGCCGCGGGTGTGGATCCCTTCGTGCTGGCGACCCGGACGGGGAATCTGCTGCTGGTCCTGCGCACCGGCGTCACCAACCGTGAGCTGGCCCTGACCAAGCTCGACAACCTCGACCGGCTGCCGATCCGCGTGTTGGGGGCCGTGCTGAACGACGTGAGCCCGACGGGCGTGTACCGCTACTACGGGTATCTGGGCGGGTACGAAACGGCGGACGAGGATGCCGACGAGCCGCCCGAGGCGCCGCGGCGGCCGCCGCGGCAGATCAGGAGCGCTTCGGGTCGGGCGTGACCGGGCCACGCTCCTCGAAGGCGTGGATCCACTTCCCGTTGCCCTTGGAGCGGCCCAGCCGCAGCGCCGTCGTCGCTCGTACGAGCATGTTCACCGGCTCGATCGGGCTCTCGTGAAAATCGGGGATCGCGAAGTAGCCGGCCCGCATCGGCGGCCGGGCCCCGGCCTTGGGCTTCGCGCCCTGTGCCGGCTGGTCGGGCGTCAGGGCGTGGGCGAGGCGCTCGGCGAGCCGCACCGCTCCCGCCGCGTCCGTCCCAGGTGCGAACACCGCGATCTCGTTGCGCCCCATCCGCCCGATCGCGTCCGACACCCGGCCATGGGCGCGGAACGCCTGCGCCAGCTCGAGGACCTGCGCGGCCGCTGCTTCGTCCGCCACCGGTTCGGGCGACCCCGCGGCCGCCGGCTCGGGCGCGAACACGACGCAGGCAAGCGCCGTGTGGTGGCGGAACGCCTGCGAGCCGATCTCCCGGGCGCGCCGAGCGAGCCCCTGCATGTTGTAGAGCCCGGTGGCGAGGTCCACCAGCCCTTGTTCCCGCGCCTGATCCGCGTCCCGTTTGGCGCGAATGAACGCGTCGAGCCGCAGTGCCAGCTCCTCGGCGTCCACCGGCATGGCCAGCACGTCGCTCGCTCCGTCGCGCAGGGCCGTCAAGCGCTGCTCCCGGTTCGAGGGGCCCGCGACCGTGATCAATACCGCCGTGCTGCGCGTGACGATCGTTTCCTCGCGCAGGGCGCGGCACACTTCGGAGCCGGTCATTTCGGGCAGCGTGTGGGCCAGGATGACGAGGTCGGGATTGGAGCTGCGCGCCTGCTGCAACGCCTGCTGGCCGGTGTAGGCGCGCAGCACGGCGTACCCGCGCGGCCCGAGAATGCTTTCGAGCGCGCGGGTGGACCATTCATGGTCGTTAGCGATCAAAACGAGCGGCGGGGGAGACGTATGCTCGCGTTGGGCCAAAACGATCCCTCCCGATCCGGCGCGGTTCTTGTCCGACCTCTCCTCGCCTCCACCAGCACCAGCGAGTCCATCTGCGTCCTTCAGGACGCGCCCTCGCCGAGCCGGCCCTTTTAGGGCACGGGACGACGCGTCCCCACGGCTTCCAGCTCCGTCTCTACCGGACCGAGGCCAAGCTCGCCGGATGCGTCGCAGGACTCGTGCTGCGGGCGCCGCCCCGTTGCAGGGTGCCTAACTCCTCATGGCACAAGGTCTCCGGCCTCCCGGGACCACGCCGCTGCGGCGAATACGATGCGGAGCGGCCACAACGTGGCGTTCCCGCGCTACGGCGCGGCGTGACTAGGGTCACCACGTTTGGGGTCAGGCACCGCGATCCTACATCGTAATCGTTTGCCTGTCAACGCATTACGATCGACAGCCCGACCCGGTGCCCGGCGCGACGGGGTTAGCCCCGTCCGGCCTCAAACTTGAGTATGTGCTGTGCGAGGACTTGCATCCGTGCTTTGTATCGAGTGCACCCATCTGCCCACCGGGCACCGCGGCCCAGGCGCCATGTCGCCGCGGCGCGCCTGGCGCTCGGAACACCTCGGCGTGCTCTACTGCGAGCAGTGCGGTACCGTGTTGCTCCCGGACGGCACCGCTGACGCGCTGCTCGACAAGCTGTCGCAGCTCGCCCGGTTCGGGTTGACCGGCGATCCCCGGCCGATCCTCGAGCCGTCCCACCCCGAGAACTGACGATGTGCGGCATCGTGGGATACGTCGGCCCCCGCGAAGCGGCGCCGATCCTCGTCGAGGGGCTGCGCCGCCTGGAGTACCGCGGGTACGACTCGGCCGGCCTCGCGGTGCAGAACGGCTCGGGCGTGGTCACGATGAAGCTCGCGGGCAGAGTTGCGGCCCTGGGTGAGCGGCTCGCGGCCCAACCGGTACTGGGCTGGAGCGGGATCGCGCACACCCGCTGGGCCACGCACGGCGCGCCCACCGAGCGCAACGCCCATCCCCACACCGACTGCCGCGGCGAGATCGCCCTCGTCCACAACGGCATCATCGAGAACGCCGACGCCTTGCGCATCAAGCTGGAGCGCAGCGGCCACCGGTTCACCACCGAAACCGATACCGAGACGCTGACCCACCTGATCGAGGAGGCGCCGGGCGACACGCTCGAGGATCGCGTGCTCTCCGCGCTCACTCACGTCGAGGGGACGTACGGGCTGGCCGTCGTCTCGGCGGCCGAGCCCGGCAAGATCGTGGTCGCCCGCCAGGGGTCGCCGGTGCTGCTGGGCGTGGGCGAGGGCGAGTACTT